>Ga0070741_10000612_pt1 | contig 123898 bp, 111 predicted proteins | sample Coa_R1_4_FD_66440 | JGI IMG/M metagenome (GOLD analysis project Ga0070741, IMG submission 66440) | Surface soil microbial communities from Centralia Pennsylvania, which are recovering from an underground coalmine fire - Coalmine... | ecosystem: Environmental > Terrestrial > Soil >... | reverse complement strand
CGCACAGCCCGCCGCCACCAATAAAAAGAATGTTCTCCTAAGTTCCGTTCCCGGCAGAAGTCGCGAATCGATTTTCCACTCGCCTCCTGCTCGGCAATTACGCCCTGCCAATACTTGTGCCGTTCAGCTTGTTGCTTTCCCATGCCCCCACTATGTGGCCATCGCCAATACTCGCGCCAGTGGTGTTCACGTGATGCTTACACTTCTTCGGCCATGTGCCAGTCACAATGGGTTTACCTTCAATGGTCTCTCGGGCATACATTAAACCGCAAACGACTAATTTGAGGCTACTTCCAAGCATTGCTACGGATTAATACCGAGAAACGCGCTACCCTTCTGGAAACCACTCGGGCCAGAAATCGCTTGGTTCGATTTCAAAATGATATTGCGAATAAAGCGGCGTCTCCTAGAGATGCTGGCAATTGAGGAGTATCGGACGATTGCCGTCGGCGGTTTGTATCAACAGTTTCTGACACTCTGTACCAGCTCCTCTGGGGCACGTCAATAAATCCGGCAACATCGAGGAAGATTGCTGTGGCGAAGCGAAGATTCTAAGCTGGCGCCGCAGGCTGCGCCGCGCACCGTAGTGCCACCACTCTATGTCACTATCTGTGACATTTTATGTCAGCTTCTGACACAAATGACAACAATTCTGAAAACCTACAAGTAAAAAGAGAGATTTTGTTATGCCTATTCAGACGCGCGTTTTGCCACGCTCCTTCAGTTACATGGGGCTGCAGTTGGCCGATCCGGATCCAGCACTCACGCCCGAGCAGGTGCGTGACGCGTACGCCGCTCAATACCCCGAGATCACCACTGCCGTCATTGAAGGACCGGATGCAAGCAGCGACAAGCTCGTCTATAAACTGGTCCGCGCGATTGGCACAAAACGATGAGCAGCGACACGGAGTTGCTGAAGCAGGCGTTGCGCGAACTCGATGAGTTCGCGCGCGATCCTCACCGGGACCGTTTGCTGGAGAAATTTAAATGCAAAGACTCGCGTCAGCTCTCGGAACTTCTCGGCAAAGCGATCCAAAGCCATGCGGGCTTCTACCAACGGCAACAGCGCGCCGTCTCGCTGCCCGTGCCCGCCGGCCTGGTACACCCGGGCTGATTGCGCCGGGACCCGGCTTCACGATTCCACTGCTCCGCCCCGAGCACTGTGAGTTCTCCGCGCGCGCAGCGTCGTTTTACGCAGCGCAGTTCGCCCAGAATCTGCTGCGCGCCGGCGTTGCTCAGCCGTCAGACTGGTTTGCCACAAGGAATGTCGGTACCTTTCTCGAACGCGCTCTCAAACAGTTTGTCGGCGACCGGGCCGAGATCGTTGACCGGGCATTCAGTTTGTATCTGAGCCTGAGCCCCACGGTCGATCGATACGACAGTCACAACGATGAACCACGACCCGAGCGGGTCCTGCTCTCGTTTCAGGTGATCGACACGGTGGCCTGGGTCAATCTCATGTCGGCTCTCGATCTGCTGGCCAGAGAGCACGAGCTTTTGCCCTCTTTCTTCTATCACTCGCTGCGCGAAGCGATGTTGCGCTGGTTCCGCGTGTACGATCTCGAGGACGCGCGCATGCGCTGGGACGATTGGGTCGAAATGCGTGCCGAAGAGGAGGAGTACAGGAAGACGGAATGCGAACGGGACGGCGTGGCGTATGAACCAACTGTTTTGCCCGGAGAACCTGCCTTTCCGCCCTGCGTGCAGTCCACCATGCCCGACCTGCCACAACCGGCTATTTCTTTGGCACGACGAAAACGCGCGAAACAGCTCATCCATGCCGTGGAATCGCTTGCCGAGATCAGCCGGTGCCCGCATCCTCCATTGGTGACGTTATCGGACGAGGATCGCGCGGAATTGTACGTTGAGTCGGATCCAGATGTTCCCATGCTCGCTCTGGCTTTCGGCAACCATGACCTCGTCACGGAATTCCTCAACGAGGAAATCGAGACGGCCGGACAAGTCGCTCTCGAGCCCTGGCCAACCATCAAAATGGACGGCACACAGGTGGACTCGATCCGCGATGCGTTTGCTTGCGCGGATATTGCCCTAGACACGCTGGCAGCCGCCGCTCGTGTGCTCCTGCTGGTACCCGGATACGAACCGCTCCACTAATAGAAAGAAGGTTTCCGATGCGTCTCTCTGCAGACTACGGCACGGATGCGCCGCTGCATCTGGTCTCGGCAATCCTGCTCTATGGGAGTAAGGATGCCCTTTACGGGAATCAGAAGATCCGGCTGGCTACCGTGCATACGCCCGAACCGAATCCCGCCGGCGGGCCACCGATTTTGGGTGAGGGACAGCCCGTCACCAAGTCGTTTCTCGAAACACTCAGCCGCAGCTTGCAAAGCGAGCTTCCCGCTGCATGGTTGCCGGAAAACGTTTTGATCTGGTCGCAGCGTCTGGCCGCCTGGTGGGAGCCGGCTTGTATCCGGGCGATGTTTTTTAGCCCGGAGTCGGATGGCAAAACGCTGGACGGGAAATTGTATCCACACCCTGCACTGTTGTTCGCTGTGCGCGAGGCGCATCTGTCGGTTTGGGCGCTAGCCGGCAAGACGCGCCCAACACCCAACACGCAGCTCTTTCAGGCACCGTATTGGAATACCTACGAGAGCGGCGAAGTTTGCCACGGCTCGATGGAAACTCCGCGCAGCGTGGATTTAGAACGCCTGAGTCAGTGGTCAGATGCGTATTTCAACAGCCGGTTTACGCATACCAATCTGCAGCGCTCTTTGTGCCGGCATCCGGAAGGTTTTCTGGGTATGTGGCGCGATTTGGCGGGGCGAAAGCGATTTCCTGTTGAATATTTGGTTGCGAGGAAAACTTTGCGCGAGACGCTATGCCAACACAATCCGTACACCGGCTGAAACGCCGCATGCTTACTGAACGCGTTTCGATTGTTGTGGTAGGGTGCGGCGGCACCGGCTCCGCCGTGCTTTCTGGCCTGCCGTATCTTCATCACGCGCTGCTCGCGGCTGGGCATCCCAAAGGCCTCCAGGTTTGCGCGATCGACGGAGACCGGGTGAGCGAAACCAATTGCGTGCGTCAGCCGTTCACGTCGAGCGAGATCGGGCTGTACAAAGCTCACGTCTTGATGCAGCGGCTTAACGTGTTCTGGGGACTGGATTGGGTGGGGATTCCATGTCATGTTCGGTGTGGACGGGATGTGCCCGACGCCGACTTTGTGATCAGTTGTGTGGACACTCGGGCAACTCGGAAGACACTGGCGCGCATCGTCAGACTGAGGACAAGACGTTTCCCCTATTGGCTAGATTTGGGCAACAACGCCAGTTCCGGCCAATTCGTGCTCGGCGAACCGCTGCGGTCGAATCGCAAGGGGACCGCGATGCGGCTCCGCTGTGTCGATGAACTGTACCCGCAAATCGTCGATGCCAGGCTGGATGCGCGCGATACGCTGCCGGCCTGCAGCGTGGCGGAATCGCTCATACGACAAGAGCCCTATATCAACTCGATGCTCGCCCAGCACGCTCTTGCGATGCTGGCACGGCTGTTCCGGCATGGCGAAATTCAGTACCACGGCGGGTTCATCAGTCAGGAGACTGGGCGTGTTAACCCGCTTCCTGTCGATCGTCTCGCCTGGGCGCGTATCCAGAAGAAACGATCGTAATTCACTAGTGCCGATTACGCAACAGTCCAACGGCAACAGTCCAACGGCAAGAGAGGGACGCTAGGAATTGCCGTAAGTATTTTTAGGCTTGCGATCTATACCGTAGCTTCCGATCTGCTCTCGGAAAACAGCATCAGAATCCAGGCGATCGCGGCAATGCCCGCTAGAAATAAAAAGCTTGCAGAATATCCGGCGTGTTGCGCGATTTTTACCAGCAAGGTCAAGTACGAAAGCATTAACGAACGCGATTCAGGTTGCAGATCGCGCCATCGCTGTCGGGTATGCGAATCTTGACATCATCGATCCCGGCGGCACGAAAAGATTGAAAGATTCCGAATGCGTTCGTTATCGGTCTATACACTAATGGCGTTTAAGCGCGGTGGCATTCGCCCGTTTGCGCCGTCTGAGTTCTGATATGTTTGAAGCCCACCAGAGATGGCGGGTCAAGGAGTTTCAGGTATGAAAGCTGTGCAATTACACGGATATGGAGATGTCGATCAACTGCGCTACGAAGACGTGCCGACGCCTAAACCGCGATCCGGTGAAGTGTTGGTGAAAGTCGCTGTTACAAGTGTGAATCCGATCGATTGGAAGATCCGCAGAGGCGATCTGAAAAACGTCATGCCCCTCCAGTTTCCAGTGATTCTTGGGCGCGATGTCGCCGGTGAAGTTGTGGAAACCGGTGCCAATGTTTCGAAATGGAAGCCTGGGCAAAAGGTCATGGGATTAGTGAACCGCAGCTATGCCGAGTTCCTGACTGCCTCGGCTGAGGCGCTGGCGCCGATTCCCGATGGCCTAGATATGGAACAAGCGGGAGTGCTGCCGCTGGTGACCACAACCGGGGCGCAACTCGCCGACCACGCACAGCCGAAATCCGGAGATACGATTCTGATAACCGGAGCGTTAGGGAGCGTTGGGCGCACGGCTGTTTATGAAGCAAAGCAAAAGGGCGCGCGTGTCATAGCGGGCGTTCGCGCGCGACAGAAACGGGATGCGAGGGCGCTACGGGCGGACCAGGTGGTCGCGATTGATAGCGATGAGGAAATTGACGGCCTGCCGGAGCTGGATGCGATCGCCGATACCGTTGATCACGACGTCATCGACAAATTGCTGCGCAAGCTCAAGCGCGGCGGAGTACTTGGCTCAGTGTTGGGGAAGCCGAAGGGGGCGGAACGAAAAGACATTCAAGTGGCAGCCTTCATGGCGCAGTCTGACGCGGCACGGCTTGAGAACTTGGCGGAGGCAGTTCGGACGGGCGCGCTGACGATTCCGATCGCTAGAAAATTCAAGCTGAGCGAAGCGCGCGAAGCGCAGAAGCTGTCAGAGCAAGGCGGGATCGACGGAAAGATCGCATTGGTTGTCTAATTAGTAGAGAGGTGACGCGGAATGCCGGGAGTAATGCCTGCGATCTTCTTCGGACACGGCAATCCTATGAACGCGCTTTTGGACAACAGCTATACGCAAGGGTGGCAGCGCGTCGGGCAGCAGACGACAAAGCCGAGAGCGATTCTCTCAATTTCTGCCCACTGGTTCGTACCAGAAACAGGCGTCACGGTCAGTACCGCCCCAAGAACTATCCACGATTTCGGCGGCTTCCCGGGAGAGCTGTATCGGGTCCAATATCCCGCGCCCGGTGATCCGGATCTCGCCCGCCGCGTGCAGCAAATGCTTGCGCCTGTAGCTGTTGCCCTCGATAATTCCTGGGGACTTGACCACGGCACGTGGTCAGTATTGCGTCACGTGTACCCGGCTGCCGATGTCCCGGTGGTGCAGTTGAGCATCGATGAAACCCAACCCGCTGAGTTCCACTTCGAAATCGGCAGGAAGTTAGCGCCATTGCGGGATGAAGGCATTCTAATTGTAGGCAGCGGAAATCTTGTGCACAACCTTCATGCGTACGCATGGGGCCGTCATACACGTGATCCGTATGAATGGGCTGTTCGCTTTGAGAGTGAAGCGAAGGAAATGATGTTGGCTGGAGAATACAAACCTCTGATCACCTACGAGAGGCTGGGACCCGAGGCAATTCTCTCTATTCCGACGCCTGATCACTATTTGCCGCTGTTGTACGTGCTTGCCACCAGACAACAGCGCGAATCAATCAGCTTTCCGGTTGAAGGTGTTGATGGCGGATCGATATCGATGCTCAGTGTGCGGGTCGCTTGACCGGAGCTTGCGAATTCAATATTCACAAGACCAGGTTTTTTGGAACCTATCGTTGATGATCGCAACAAAATCCTCTCGTAATCCTTCAGACATTGATGCCCCTCGTCACATCGCCGTTTACACCAAGATGTCGTGAGGGCACTTTCACATCATTCCGGCGATTCGGATGTGAGAATCGCCATTGCTGAGAAGGGGCACTGGTCTGCAGATCGCGGTACCACCTATTATGGAGAACTCGATCATGCAAAACAAAGAGTGGACCGCTTCGGCTGTACTACGCTGTTCGGCGAGATAGATTGACACGTGGAGATTCCTTCGGATGCCTGATCGACTTGGCAGGTGTCAGCCGGCAATGAACAAGCAACGCCGGAGCTCGTTTGAAAACAGATGATAGAAAATAATCTTGAAACTTGGCCGACTGGAATGGAGTTATGGGCATGACGCTAAGAACCCAGCGGAATCTCGACGTTGCAATGCACGGCGAAGCCTTTGCTGCTGCAAAGTACAAGCGCTTTGCCGCGTTTGCTCGTACAAACGAAAATAAGGGCCTCGCTGATCTGCTGACTGAAGTGGCCGATGAAAGCAGAATCGGTCACTTTGCCAAAGAAGTGCAGCTAGCTGGACTGATTTCGGACGATATTGCGAACCTTCGAGACGTGATACGAGACAAGCGGTATCACATCGAGCGCTATACGCAATTTGCGGCAGAAGCCGAGCAGGATGGAGACCTCAATGCAGCGCAGTTGTTCAAAGGATTGGTAGCCGATAATAAATATCAACTGGACAAGCTGGATCGGGCTCTCGCAGAACATCAAAAGCATAAGCTATAGGCGCGCACGGAGCGCCTAGAGCAATTCTGGTCCGTTTTACACTTTTCAAAAACTCGTAATCACAATCACGCACAAAGGATCACGGGGGGAGCGTGAGATAGTGACGATATTTCAGCAGCGGTGCTGACATTACAGCAACGGAAATGAATCATTCGATTCGGATCAGCCAAGCCGACGCAGCTCTCGCATCGAAACACCGGGTCTCCTACGTTGTTGATGAGAGCTCTGTCGTGACGGCATCTCCGCTCTTATCGGTGGCGACCGAGTATGGACAGTGGATTGCGCATGCATCCGGACAGTGCTGGCGCAATCAATTGGCGAGAGCGAATTGAACGTTCAGTTATAAGCATGAAGAGCGACAGCGCCAAACAGCTGATGATCAATGATCTCCGGGGCCAGTGCTGGGAAGGTATGGGACATTCGCTGTGGCAACTTTCTTTTTGTCGGACGACACGTTCGACCAAAAACTCATCCGCGACGTTTTTCCGCCCGACTGGAAGAATCCCTCACCCGCTGGTCTCTACGATTTGGTTATCATCGGGGGCGGTCCCGCAGGCATGACCGCTATCAAAGTAGCAACCGAACGGAAGGCCAGGGTGGCCGTTGTCGAACAGGAGCACTTTGGTGGCGAGTGCCTCAACGTGGGCTGCATTCCGTCCAAGGCTCTCCTGGCATCCTCGCGAGTAGCCGCAGCGCTCCGGGATTGCAATAACTATGGCATTGAGATTATCGGAGAATGGAGGACGAAATTCGCTGCAGTGATGGAGCGGGTTCGCCGGCTGCGAACGCTCATCTCGCCCCATGATTCTGCGGACCATTTTCGCCAGCTCGGAGCCGACGTGTTCCTTGGTGCGGGCCGCTTCAAGGGACCGGACGAACTCGAAGTTCAGGGGCAAGTCCTCCGGTTTCACAAAGCGGTTATTGCCGCAGGTACTCAACCGGCGTATCCGGATATCCCTGGTCTGCAGCAGGCGGGTTTTCTTACTAACCAGACCGTTTTCAATTTGACGACGCTGCCGGGGCGGCTGGCCGTGATCGGTGCCGGACCACAGGGATGTGAGCTAGCTCAGGCATTCGCCCGTTTCGGGTCCCGCGTCACGCTTATTACGGACGGCCCACGAATCCTGCCGCGCGAAGATTCTGAAGCCGCCACTCGGCTCGTGGACGTTTTGCGAAACGAAGGCATTAACGTTCTAACTGAATGCCGCGTTCAGAGTATCGATTCGCAGGACGGGACGAAAATACTCCACACTAGCACAGGCCGGGAGAATGTGGCCGTGGACGAAGTGCTCGTCACCGCCGGACGGGCGCCTGCAGTCGAAGGCTATGGTCTGGAGCGCGCAAACGTTGGGTCCGACCCTCATTTGGGAGTCACCGTTAATGATCGCCTTCAGACTACTAATCCGAATATTTACGCACTGCCTGCCCGCTATAACCTGACTCATGTCGTAAAGGAACTCGCGCGAATCGCGGTGCAGAATGCGCTGGCAGACGCCGAGGCTCTAGCGAGCACGTTGACCATTCCATGGTGTACCTATACCGACCCGGAGATCGCGCATGTTGGCCTCTACGAAGAGGAGGCCCGCGCCAAGGGAATCCGGGTGCAGGCGTTCATGGTCGATTTGGCTGGTGTAGACCGGGCAGTCCTGGAGGGAAAAGCCGTCGGCTTTGTGAAATTGGTTGTACGAGAGGGCAGCCGTGAACTACTGGGGGCATCCCTGATGGCGGCGCATGCCGGTGAGATGATCTCCGAGCTGACGGTCGCGATGGCGTCTGGTCTCGGTGTGACGCCGCTCGCTCGCGCCATTCATCCGTTCCCGACACAGGCAGAGGCCATTCGCGCCGCCGCGGAAAACAGCTTCCGTGCCGGGTCGGATTGATCGGAGCCTGAATCGGCATCTCCACCTGGACTACCCCTCTCGAAGAAACGCTCACTGAGCGTCAAAGCTCCACGGAACGGCTGTTTCAGCCTATGAGCCTGGGCGCCTATGACACGGTTCCGCCGATGTTTTTATGCGCTATTGACACGATCACGGGAAATCCAGCTTAGAGCTATGGGCTCCTCGCTTTCCAACAAGCGGTACGCAACACGAGGGGCCGACCGGCGGTAAACTCGCTTCGCGTACATCGTACTTCAGGACGATTGTTTCAGTTCATCGCCTGTATTTGCGAGGCCCGTCAGCGAGGTATAAGAGAGTAAATCTGGGCACCGACTCGTTCGAGAGGAGAAATAATGACAAAGATTAGAAACATTCTATTCCCGATAGATTTTTCTCCAGAGTCCACCGAAGCTGCGGAGTATGTGAAACAGCGAGCCCGGCAATTTGAAGCAAGCATAACGGTTCTCCACGTTGCCGATCCAAAGCATTTCTTCATTCATGGCGGTGACTTAAGTCTGCGTCCACTGCAGGAAATTCAGGCAGATTTGGTTGCAGTCCATGAACAGAGATTTAGGCAGCTTGTCGCCAAGCTGTTCGATGCAGCCAGCGTTGCTTCCCTGATGCGGGTGGGCGACGAAGCCGAGACGATCACATCCATCGCAGAAGAAAAGGCGTGCGACGTGATCATGCTTCCGATGAAGCATCAAAGCCTTGTTTCAGCAGTATTTGAAGAATCGGTGCCAGCTAAGGTGATGGAACTATCGGACGCGGCCGTGTGGACAGTGCAGAACTCGTATTCTCTGTCTCCCTACCTGCCATATTTCTCTACGCTGTGTGCATTGGACTTCCATCCAGACGGTTCTTTACACGATCAAAACCAGAGAATAGTCGAAACAGCCAAGCTTGTTTCGCAACAGCTCAACACGAAGCTTACATTCGTTCACGTGATCGCAGAGGATGACATGCAGGAAGGTGGAGGGCTGTCTGGAATTCGCTTGAACGTATGGCTGGAGGAACAGCTTCTTCAAATCCGACGTGAGGTGGATACGGAAGCAACTTACGTTTTAGAACACGGGAATGTTCCGTCTGCGGTCATTGAGGCCGCTAAAAGGGCGGGCGCTGGTCTGATAATCACGGGAAGAAGTCATTCGTCTTCCTTGAGCGGCCGAGCGCGATCCACAGTCCTGCGCGTTGTGCGGTCCTCGCCTTGTCCACTCCTGAGCGTGAGATAGCAGCAAACCTGTAAGGTTGGCTTGCTACGCGCTGGGATTTCGGGTCAGGGTAAAGCCCGCTTCGCCTGGACCAGCAATTCTAGGGTATGGAGGCGAGAACGAACTGCCTTAGGGAAGATGTCCCGAGCCCAAAGCTGGTCCCGGCGAGGTTCTGGTGCAAGTTGCGACCATAAGCATTTTTAAAAATTTCTGAGTTGCCTGCGAGGTAGAATTGTGACCGTTAAACTACCCGGCGAGGTATCCAGACAGTATGGGCGGGCCCCGCATCCTGATCAGAGATGTGGAACAAAAGGAAACGCCCTTCTGCGATCTTGATCACGTTCTTTTATCGGCGGCTTCGGCCCCTTGGGCAGACATCCTCAAAATAGAGCACCACCGTCTAGGACCCGGCGAGATTTCGTCCAGCGCTCCTCAAGATTTCCTGATCGTCGAACGTATCAACTCTCCGGACGAAATCGCATACCGATTAGCTGGCGAGAGATGGCACAAGCGGATCGTCAGTCCCGGGGATCTCGATCTAGTGTCTGCGGGAGCAGAAATCTCCGTCCGCTGGAAACAACCGGCAGAAGTACTGGTGCTGGCACTCAATCCGGCATTCGTCTCGGCTACCATCGCTAAGGCAGCCGGCAAGGAGCATCTCGAATTCAGAAATTCGCAAGGACTCAAGGATACGCAAATACAGCATATTGTTTCGGCGCTCTGCACTGAACTGGCGCAAGGTTACCCAAGCGGGCGACTCTTCGGCGAATCGCTCGCCACAGCTTTGGTCATTCGCATTGCAAGTCAGTACGCAGTTTTCGGGGTCGAAGGGCTGGAGTGTCGGGGCGGTCTGCCCGCAGCACGTCTCCACCGTGTGATTGACTATATTCACCAGCATTTGCTCGAAGATACGAGTCTTAGCCAATTGGCTCGCGTGGCTGATCTGAGCCCTCATCATTTCGCCACTCTGTTTAAGGAAAGTGTCGGGGTATCACCGCACCGATACGTAATGCTGCAAAAAATTGAAGCTGCCAAGCGGCTATTGGTCGGCAACCGCCATTCGCTCGCAGAAATTGCTCACCAGGCTGGATTCCCGAGCCAGGCACACTTCTCCACGATATTTCGGAAGCTGACGGGAATTTCCCCGGGCGCCTATCGGATCCATCTTCGAGTGCAAGCGAGGGACTGAAAACTTCTTTGATCCGAACGACCGTTGAGCCCCGCCAACCGACTGGGATTTTCTCGGGGTGATTTTTCGGAAGATCCCGAACACGTTCGGACGAATGCGAAATACAGCTATAAGCAATTAATATATCTTAATGTCTGCGCGTTTCAGTGTTGCTAGAAACAGGAGCCGTCCTCATGGCCGTTGCGCATCCGGACAACGAATTTTCGCCCGCATACTCACGGGCACTTGTGGCAACTATAGAGGCCATATCCGCCCATCGCGATCCCGACACTCTACTGCGGGATCTCGCGTGCAGGCTTCGAAAGTTGATCAAACTTCTAACCCTTCAGGTTACGCTTTACGACGCTGAAAGCGGAGCCGTGCTTCAGCGCCTGATTGATTCGCCGGACGCTACAGCTCATCGTCCAGAGGCTGAGGACCCTCTAGAGGAGTCGCCAAGCCGAATTGTTTGGCGGGCGCAGCAGCCTTTGATCGTTTCCGCTAACCGTGACGGAGCACGATTTCCAAAATACGTGGCCTGGATGCATAACCTCGGGCTTCAGAGCGAATACGTCCTTCCCGTCAGCTCCGCGGACAGGCGGTTGGGCACAATCGGGTTCGGGTCCAGCAGCGGGCATGTTTGCAGTGAATCAGGACGCAACTGCCTTCAGCTGATCGCCAATGAGTATGCCGTCGCAATGGACGATATCTCGAATTTGCGGGAAGTCCAATGGAATCGACAAGAATTGGCCCGGGAACGTGATCGCTTTCGGCTGTTACTCGAGATCAACAATGCTCTAGTCTCAGATCTCAATTTTGATGAATTGTGGAAGAAGATTGCTGAACGCCTCCGAAGCATAGTACCTCACGAATTCTCCGGCATGGCCCTCTACGATGCGCAAATGGCCGGATTGCGCAGTGTGGAATCCAGATTGCTAGAACGTGGACTCTTTCCCGAAGGAGAGTGCATCCCTATACAAGGCACTCCCGCCGGATTGGCTTTTGAATCAGGACGGCCTCTCGTGCTCACCTCGGCCGATCTGGATCAATTTCCTGGGCCGGACGTGCGGCATAGCCTGGTTTTGAGGAAGCCGTTTGGATCCGTCTGCATACTTCCTCTCATTTCCCACACTCGTAAGTTAGGCGTCCTCGGCATGGTCAGCCAGCGCGAAACAATCTTCACAGAAGAAGAGTTGGCGACCCTTACTGGTGTGGCTGCGCAAATCTCAATTGCTGTAGAGAACGCACTTACTCATCGCGAACTCGAAGCGCTTAAGAACAAGCTCCGGGCGGAGAAACAGTACCTGGACGAAGAGGTCCAGACAGCTTGCGATTTCGAGCTTATCGGAAACAGCCAAGCCTTTCTTCATATCCAGAAACAAATCGAAGTGGCGGCGCCTACAGATTCGACGATATTGATCCAGGGAGAAACCGGAAGCGGCAAGGAATTAGTCGCCCAGGCGATTCATAAACTCAGCGCCCGCCGCGAACGCACGCTCGTCAAGGTCAACTGCTCCGCGATACCTACCGGCTTGCTGGAAAGCGAGTTCTTCGGTCACGAAAAAGGGGCGTTCACAGGAGCAATAGCTCGGCGAGTTGGCCGTTTCGAACTGGCGCATCAAGGGACGATATTTCTCGATGAGGTGGGTGACATCCCCCGCGAGTTGCAGCCGAAATTGTTGCGCGTCCTGCAAGAGAAGGAGTTTGAGCGCGTAGGCGGCAGCAAGACCGTTCGCGTAGACGTCCGCATTGTGGCGGCGACGAATGCCGATCTTTCACAACTCGTAGCGGAGAAGAAATTCCGCGCGGACCTATACTATCGGCTCAACGTTTTTCCGATTAACATTCCACCATTGCGTGAACGTCCTGAAGACATAATCCCTCTGGCCCAGCGATTTGCGCAAAATTTTGCGCGACGCATGAAAAAACGCTTGGAGGTCATCTCGCCGTCTTCCCAACAAGCCCTTGTTCAGTACCGGTGGCCGGGAAACATCCGCGAACTTCAGAACGTGATCGAACGCGCCGTAATACTTTCGCAAAGTCCTGTTCTGGAGGTACCTCTGTGCGAGTTGAAATCAATGGCTGAGGACCCGACGTTAGCAGGAAGGGAACGTGAATACATTCTTCGGGTGCTCCAGGAGACCAATTGGGTTGTGAGCGGAGAACACGGCGCGGCAAAGCGACTCGGCTTAAATCGTTCAACCCTGCAGTCGAAGATGCGCAAACTGGGAATCAGCCGGCCAACATGCATATAGAATCGCATCGAATACCCGGCCAGGTCCTTTTCCGTTCAGAGTTGCGCGTAAAGAATGCGGGGCCTGCGCCTCATCGATCTCCAATCTCTTAGACCGGCGGCAGTCGATGAGGTGGAAGCGTGTCCCGGTGCCAAATGGAACGGACGTCCCTATAATGTCTGGGTCGATAAAAGTCGGTGTGGCTTAAGGAAATGAGATCCAGAACTGCGTGGCGCTGAGCGAGCAAATCCACACCAAGCGCGCCGCTGCAGCATCGTTCTTGGCGCCGCTGCGTCATCCGGCATACCGCGCGCTGTGGATTGCTAGCCTCGCGTCCAATCTCGGCGGTTGGATGCAGGATATGGGCGCCGCGTGGCTGATGACCACCCTCACGCCATCGCCGGTATTGATTGCTTTGGTTCAAGCGGCCACGAGCCTGCCCGTTTTCTTTCTGGCGATCCCTGCCGGAGCTTTGGCTGATATCGTCGCGCGGCGTCGGGTTCTGCTGTTGAGCAACATATGGGCATTAGCCTCGGTGGTCGCACTCACATATTTCACGCTAGCGGGAGGAATCTCGCCTGCGATTCTCCTCGCCCTGACGTTCTCGGTTGGAATCGGAGCGACGCTAGAGGGCCCCGCGCTTCAGGCGGTCGTCACAGAACTGGTGAGCCATGCGGAATTGCCCGCCGCAGTGGCGCTGAACAGCGCAGGATATAACCTCGCACGCGCTATCGGCCCCGCAGCAGGTGGAATCATCCTGGCCAGGGCAGGCGCAGGTGCAAACTTTTTCATAAATTCACTGACGTTCTTCGTCGTGCTGATTGTTCTGTATCGTTGGAAGGAGCAGCCAGTGAAATCGGTGCTTCCGGCCGAACGCTTCACGGGCGCCGTGCGGGCGGGATTGCGATATCTGGGGTATGCACCGGCATTCCGAGCAGTGCTCGTCCGTAGCGGCGCCTTTATTTTGTTTGGTAGCGCACTGTGGGCGTTGCTTCCTGTACTCGTCCGGACTGCGGGACGAGGCCCCTCGACATATGGCATGTTGCTGGGCGCGCTCGGCGCGGGAGCGCTGATCGGTGCGGGATGCCTGCCGTTCGTGAAGCGCCACACTTCGCTCGACCGGTTAGTAATCGGAGGCACCCTGCTATTCGGGGCGGTGACTCTCATTTCTCCCCTGTCCCATCAAATAGGGCTATTGATCGTGACGATGCTGGCGGGAGGTTTCGCCTGGATGCTTTTGATTTCGAGTCTCAACGTCGCCGCGCGGATGGTTGTCCCCGCATGGGTACAGGCGCGATGCTTGGCCGTGTATTTGCTTATCTTTCAAGGTGGTATGGCGGTGGGGAGCTTTGGGTGGGGCCTTCTTGCTCAGCACGCAGGCGTGCGATGGGCGCTCGTGTGGGCCGGTGTGGGGCTTATGCTTACGGTCGCACTCGCGCGAAGGTACGCACTACAGCCTGGTCTCGCTTTGAACCTGACGCCTGCCGGGAACTGGCCGGAGCCCGAGATCTCTCCTGATCAGTCGCCTGCTGAGACCCCGGTGCTTGTGACGATCGAATATGAGATCGACCCAGCGCAGACGGATGAGTTTGTCAGTGGGATGGGGAAAATGGAGCAGGTCCGGCGGCGTAATGGCGCATTGCAGTGGGGTCTGTTCACCGATGCCACGCGCCCAGGCAGACAACTCGAGGAGTTTCTGGTCGAAAGCTGGATCGAACACCTGCGCCAACTGGAGCGCTTCACGGCCGCCGACAAGATTGTCGAGGACCGTATTCTTGCTTTACACAAGGGAGCGGAACCTCCGCGGGTGACTCACTATATGGCGGAGGAACGCGAGTCATCTCAATGACGTTGATCTGCACCTAAAGAATCCTCTCGCGGTGCCATTATCGAAGGGGAAGCGAGACGATGAACGCCGGAGCGACAGACAGCCCACAACAAGAGGTGCCGGCAATGGCTTCCCTGCGGGCGCTTGCGGACCAAGCTTTCTCGCGGGCAGCTGGGGCACCGCTCATTGAAGGAAATGACGTTCGGCTGCTCAAAGACGCACGGGAGAACTATCCAGCATGGCTCGATAGCATCCGCGCGGCGAAGCACCACATTCACTTTGAGAGCTACATCATTCATGAAGACGATACGGGGCGAGAGTTCGCGGATGCTCTCATTGTGAAAGCCAGAGAAGGTGTGCGGGTCCGTCTTATTTACGATTGGATGGGCGGTTTCGGTAATACGTCGCGACATTTCTGGAATCGCTTGCGCGCGGGTGGCGTCGAGGTGCGTTGTTACAACCCGCCGCGCTTCGATAGTCCACTCGGCTGGATCTCACGCGATCACCGCAAGATGCTGGCCGTAGATGGACATACCGGCTTCATTACGGGACTATGCGTTGGCAAGATGTGGGTCGGTGTGCCAGAAAAAGGGATACAACCGTGGCGGGATACCGGGATTCAGGTGCGAGGATATGCTGTCGCAGAAATTGAGCGAGCGTTCGCGCAAGTCTGGGCAATAATGGGCGATGAGCTTCCCGAGGAAGAACTCATAACCAAAGACTCGCTGAATCGGGCCGGCGATGTAAACATGCGTGTCGTGGCGACCGTGCCTGCTACGGCGAGCCTGTTTCGTGTGGACCAGCTTGTTGCAGCGTTGGCGCGCAGTAAGCTGTGGTTGACGGACGCTTACTTTGCTGGTACGACGGCCTATGTCCAAGCTCTTAGATCCGCGGCAATCGACGGAGTCGACGTCCGTCTTTTAGTGCCGAATGCGACGGACGAGCCTATACTCAGACCGTTGTCGAGGGCGGGTTATCGACCACTTTTGGAAGCAGGTGTGCGCGTATTTGAATGGAACGGCACGATGGTGCATGCCAAGACTGCCGTCGCCGATCGGCACTGGGCGCGTGTTGGCTCCACAAACCTCAACATCGCGAGTTGGCTGGGCAATTGCGAATTGGATGCGGTCATCGAAAACGAACTGTTTGCGGGTGAGATGGAGGAAATGTACCTTCAAGATCTGACGAACGCGACGGAAATCGTACTCGACAACAGACACAAGGTGCGTGCGCCTGGCGCACCGCGACGTTCGCAACCGATTATGACGAGCGGCGGCGGCAGTTCAGGGCGGGCCGCAGCGGGAGCGATTCGCATCGGCAACACACTCGGCGCAGCGTTCACGAACCGTCGTGTAATGGAGCCGCTGGAAGGGCGAATTGTCATAACAGGCGGCGTGTTGCTCCTGTCGTTAGCAATCCTCTTCGGGTTCTTTCCACGCCTTCTGGCCTATCCAGTTATTCTCGCTTTTACGTGGATCGCCTTTGCACTTCTTTACAGAGGCTACAAGCTGCGCCGCAAACGTAAGCGACAAACGCGTCTTTCCAAGAAAGTGGTGTCGCATTGAGGTGCGGAGGATTCATGAAACCGAGCAGACAGCGCCGCAACCCTTCGCGAACGTATGGCCGAAAATAGATGCTCACCTCCTGGTGTGCTCCCGAGATTCTGCGCTCAGCCGCCTCCCGCTCAATCCATTTCGGCCGCCTCACTGAACCTGGCAAAAGAGAGGGATACCGACAAAATTGAAAGGACGATTTCCAACATGCCGCGATTGCGCGACACCGATCTCTTTCTGTTCCAAGAGGTCGCAAATGAGGGATCGGACTCGAGCGTCGCGGAAGAAATCGCGCGCAGATTGGGGTACTTCTCGGTGTTTGAGCCCGCTCCATCATCAGATGGCGACCAGGGGTTTAGCCGTAGCGACCCGCTATCCAATCACCGATATCCAGATCAGGCCCCTAAAGGCATGCGATCTTCGTTTCCGCAGCCGAAACCGGTTTGCGATGAGAGCTACATTGGAGACGCCCTGGAGCGAACTACGGGTCTGGAACGTGCATCTCGACACCCGCATCAACGCGGACGAGCGCCTCGGTCAACTTAGGCCCGTAATTGATGAAGCTTCGTGCTACAGCGGCCCGCAACTGATCGGGGGCGATTTCAACACGAACGAGTTGTACTGGCTGAGAAACATAGTGCCAGTTCCTGGTGGTCCGTCGCACGGTGCCACGATTCGAAGTGCCATGAAAGAGCATGGTTTCGAAACCCCGTTTGCAGGCACTCTCAACACCTTTCCGGCGCTCCGCCGCCAACTGGACTGGATATTTGTGCGAGACCTGACCCCTCTCGAAGCGAGCGTGGAGGTCGTTCCGTTCTCCGATCACAACGCGATCTGGGTGCGTCTCCGTTTTCGGTCATGAGCTGATATGCCAAACACACCAACACCGACTGATACTGCTCACCTTCAACTCTTCGGAAAGCCGGGCTCCGCTGCCGCATACAGAATTCGTGATTTCCTTACACGCAGCGACATACCATTCGAATGGGTCGAACTCACCAGCGATGAACAAGCTCGAAAGGGAGCAGGTGTGGAAGGTCTTAACGATAGCCGCCTCCCGATCTGCTCGTTTCCGGACGGCACTCGACTTTCATGCCCAACCATTCGGCAAATCACGGAAAAGCTCGGATGGTTTCATGACCCTTGCCGTTCGGAGTATGATTTGGCGATTTATGGTGCGGGACCTGCAGGACTGAGTGCGGCTGTTTACGGCGCCTCGGAAGGACTCAAGACAATCGTAATCGAACGTTCGGCTATTGGCGGACAAGCCGGAAGTAGTTCGAAGATTGAGAATTACCTCGGGTTCCCTTCAGGGATCAGCGGAGCCGAGTTGGCGGAACGGGCTCGCCAACAAGCATTGCGCTTTGGTGCCGAACTACTGGTGGCGCGGGAGGGAGTACGCGGCGAGTTTACCGCCGGCCAGCGCACCGGGTATTTGGCCGACGGCACGAAGATTATTGCGCGATCGGCGATCTGTGCGACCGGTGTCCAGTATCGACGGCTCGGTTTGCCCGATGAAGATCGTTTTCTTGGGGCCGGAGTTTACTACGGTGCCGGATCCAGTGAGGCATCCCTTTGTCGTGGCGATCATGTGGTTGTGATCGGCGGCGGCAATTCAGCGGGCCAAGCCGTCATGCATTTCTCCCGCTTCGCGAGATTAGTCTCTATGGTCATCCGGGGTGAATCTTTGAAGGTTACTCTTTCCAGTTATCTGGTAGATCGTATTGGCGCCGCCCAGAATGTCGAAATTCTCACAAACACTGAGGTCACGGCACTCGAAGGCGATCAGATCTTGCGCTCGATAACGCTCACCAATCGCAAGACCGGCCAGCAGGAACGCGTTTCCACTAGTTGGCTCTTTGTCTGCATCGGCGGCGTGCCGCATACCGATTGGGCAGCGGAAGCAGGCATCATACGCGACGAAGGCGGCTATCTTGTGACCGGCCCCGACCTTTTGCAGGACGGACGCCTGCCGCCCTCTGGCCGATTGATCGGAGTCCCTACTATCTTGAGACGAGCATGCCGGGGTTATTCGCCGCTGGCGATGTCCGGCATGCTGCGATCAAGCGGTGTGCTTCGGCAGTCGGTGAAGGCGCGATGGCTGTAACATTTGTCCATCGCTATCTTGAGAGTGGCTGAGCTTACTTGAACGGCTGCGCCGTGGTTCGCAACCTCCGAACATTGGTTCTGCGCAGTGCATCTAACGCCCGACGTGTACGTGGCGCAACAGTTGCGCGTTCAGGGCCACAATGACTGTGCTCACGGACATGAGCACTGCACCCAAGGCTGGCGAAAGAATTACGCCCCACCGGGCCAGAACGCCAGCGGCAAGCGGGATTGCGATTACGTTGTATCCCGTCGCCCATGCGAGGTTCTGGACCATCTTCCGATAAGTTGCTTTCGATAGATCAATGATCCGCGGAACGTCCCGCGGATCGCTGCGGACGAGCACGATATCTCCGGCCTCGACCGCGACATCAGTGCCGGCGCCGATTGCGATCCCAACGTCTGCCGTGACCAGTGCCGGAGCATCGTTCACTCCGTCGCCAACCATCGCGACGCGCTTGCCGGAGCGCTTCAGTTCGTCGATCCTGGCGGACTTCTGTCCGGGGAGCACTTCGGAGAATACCCGATCAATGCCAAGCTCGGAGGCGACCGAGTTTGCAACGGCGCGAGCGTCGCCCGTCATCATGAGGACTTCAACACCGCGTTGGTGCAACGCCTGCACCGCTTGGTGCGATTCGGGGCGAAGAACATCAGCCACTGCGAACACCGCCAGAACAGCACCCTTTTCGATCAAATAGATCGCCGCCTGTCCTCGACTGCTTGCTTCGAGGGCGGCTCGTCGAAGTGATTCTGCAACGGTGAAGCCAAAGGTTTTGGAGCAAGGCCGGGCCACCCATCAACAATTCGCGTCCATCAACGCTGGCTCTCACGCCCTTTCCGGGAATTGCCTCAAAACTAGTAGCGACCGCAGGCGCCAATTTCAATTTGTCGGCACTCCGCACGATACCTCGCGCGATGGCGTGTTCGGAATCGCGCTCGACCGCCGCAGCAGGCGCAGTGCCTCATCACCGGAGAGTGCGTCCCCAGTAGCGATATTCACGACGCCGAATTCACCGCGCGTGAGCGTTCCAGTCTTGTCGAATACGACGGCATTGATCAGGCGCGCATCTTCCAGCCCCCGGGGTCGCGGACCAGAAGTCCGTTGTGCGCTGCCAGCGTTGTAGAAATGGGAATGACGAGCGGTATGGCCAGCCCGAGTGCGTACGGACACGCAATCACGAGGACCGTGACAAGGCGTTCCACTGCAAATGCAGGCGTAGCTCGAAGCGCGAGCCAGACAATGATCGTTACGGCGCCTGAGGCCGGTGCAACCAAAGTGAAGACAAAATCGGCGCGGTCTGCTAAGGCCTGAGCTCGTGAACGCGACGTTTGGGCCTGCGCGACTAACCGCATGATCCCCGCCAGCGTCGTGCGTTCTCCGGTGCCGGTGACTTCCACGCGAAGCGAGCCCGACCTGTTTACCGTTCCGGCGATCACCTTCTGCCCTTCCGCTTTGTGGACCGGCCGGGATTCGCCCGTGATCATTGACTCATTGATGGCGCTCTCGCCTTCGCGGACGATACCGTCCGCCGGAATGCCCGCGCCAGGCCGGATGAGAACCAGGTCGCCGTCCCGCAGCTCGGAGACGGGGACATTCTCGACGCGTTCACCAACGATTCGGACGGCAGTGTCAGGTAAGAGCTTGGCCAGTTCTTTCAGCGCGCTCTGAGCTTGCTGGATCGATCGCATCTCGATCCAGTGGCCAAGAAGCATGATCGTAACAAGCGTGGCGAGTTCTTCCCATAACGCCATGCCTGGATATCCGAGCGTTACTGCGGCACTAAAGATGAAAGCGACCAATAGGGCCAGCGATATCAGAGTCATTATCCCGGGCAGTCGGTCCCGAATTTCCCGGGCAGCGCCCTGGATAAACGTCCACCCGCCGTACAGAAAGACTGCGATGCCAAACACGGGCGGGATCCACCTCGATCCGCGAAACTACGGCGCCGTGTACCCAAGTGCGGATTGCAGCATGTCTCCCCATACGAGCGTGGGGATCGTCAGGGCAAGAGAAATCCAGAACCGTTTTCGGAACATCGCCACGTTATGGCCGGCGTGCATGTCGTGAGCGGCGTGTTCGCAAGTTCCGAATGCGCATGCGGCAGGCGATGCTCGGCATTTTGGGACTCGCTCGTTTCGGCGCGCACCCTCTTTTGTTGCTGGCCGTGTACCGCATGAGCATGGTGATGATCTATGTTCATGAGACTCTCTTTGCCGACAACGGGGATGCGTCTAACCTGTAGCAGCCAGGCAAATGGCGATCGCAATCCAGGCGTGGGTCTGCATATGAGGGTGAAACTCTGAGCAGTCGAGATAAAATGCTTCGCGCAAGAAAATTTCGTGCGGTTGTCATAGAGACATACGCATTACGCGGCGCAGTCACTGCCACTGCAAGCGCTGTGCGGCCAGCATATTGGCACATAAATTAGCAGGTGCGCCGCGTCCATGCGAGTCTTCAACCCTTAGGCATCAGTCCATACCCAGTCGCGTATCTCCGGCATGTCCTCGAGGTGTTCCTTTGAATACGCTACTGCCGCGGTGATGCGCTGCTTAAACTGTTCGATAAGTTCCGGCGCGCGGTTCCTGAAACGCTCGGAACGGCGGAGTGCTTCGATGCACAAATGAAAACGGCTCATACCGTTTATCACGACCATATCGAACGGAGTCGTCGTGGTCCCCTGCTCGATGAAGCCACGCACATGGAAGCGATCGGGATTCGGTCGTCCATGCCCCACTTCGTGAATCGCCCGTTGATATCCGTGGAAGGCAAAAATCACGGGTTTGGCCGCAGTGAACAGCTGTTCAAATCGCGCGGGTTCCATTCCGTGGGGATGCGCATCGGGAGTGAAGAGGGTCATAAGATCGACAACGTTCACTACGCGTACCTTCAATTCTGGAATCACCTTCCGCAGCCACCATGCCGCGGCGACCGTTTCCAGGGTAGGTATGTCTCCGGCCGCGGCAAGGACAACATCAGGCTCCGTGCCCGCATCGTTGCTGGCCCATGGCCAAACGGAAGCTCCTTGCCGGCAGTGCTCAATGGCCGTCTTCATGTCCAGCCATTGCAACTGCGGTTGCTTATCGATCACGATCAGGTTAACGTAGCCACGACTACGGAAACAGTGGTCGGCGACAGACAATAGGCAATTTGCGTCCGGCGGGAGATAGATGCGCGCGACGGTGCCTCGCTTCGAGAGCATGACGTCGATCAGGCCTGGCCCCTGATGGCTGAAGCCGTTGTGGTCGTTGCGCCAGCACGTAGAAGTTAGGAGGATATTTCAATGACGCAATCGGAATGCGCCATTCCAGTCGAGTGGCTTCTTCGAGCCATTTCGTGTGTTGAACGATCATAGAGGCTGCGATCATGGCAAAGGCCTCGTAGGTAGCAAATAAGCCATGCCGCCCCGTAAGGAGATAGCCTTCCAGCCATCCTTCACAGAGATGCTCGCTGAGCACTTCCATCACACGGCCCGCTGGATTGACATGGTCGTCGATGGATAATGGTGCGACCCATGAAGCAGCGGTTTTCGACATCGAACACATTGTTGAGGCGATTGGAATTGGTTTCATCCGGGCAAAATAATCGAAAGTTAGCCGACTGAGCATTCTTGACAAAGAGATCGCGAAGCATCGCGCCGAGTTGTCTGGTGGATTCACGATGCTCGGTAGCGGGCTGCTTCACTTCCACCGCATACTCGCGGAAATCGGGCAGATTCAGATCGCGCAGAATTCGCCCCCCGTTGGCGTGAGGATTGGCTCCCATGCGGCGATCTCCGACTGGGGCGAGTTCAGCGAGTTCGGCAATCAACGTGCCGTTCTCGTCGAAGAGCTTCTCCGGTTGATAGCTGCGCATCCACTCTTCGAGAGCGCGTAGATGCGCCGGGTTGGTTCGGACGCCGGTGAGCGGCACTTGGTGGGCTCGGAAGGTTCCTTCTACCGGCAACCCATCCTGCTCTTTTGGACCCGTCCAACCTTTTGGCGTCCGCAGTACGATGGCGGGCCAACGCGGAGCATCATCGCTCGTGCCTCCGTTTCGTGCTCTTTCCTGAATAGCGCGTATAGATCGGTAACATCGATCGAGTGTTGTGGCAAATGCCTCATGGATGTAATGAGGTTCCGAACCCTCCACGAAATGCACGTCGTACCCGTGTCCCTCGATGATGCTGCGGAGGTCTTCATCGCGTGCACGGCCGGACACTGTGGGGCCGCCAATTTTATAGCCATTCAGGTGCAGAATAGGCAAGACCGCGCCATCACGCGAAGGGTTCAGAAACGCCGTGCTTTTCCAAGAGCCCGCAAGCGGACCTGTCTCTGCTTCGCCGTCGCCAATGACAGCAGCCACGAGCAAGTTTGGATTATCGAAGGCCGCGCCGAATGCATGGGTAAGCACGTAACCGAGCTCACCGCCTTCATGGATTGAACCCGGAGTGGGAACGCTCACGTGACTGGGAATTCCGCCTGGTGTTGAGAACTGCCAGAATAGACGCTGCATTCCCGCCGTATCTCGCGTGATCTTGGGATAAACTTCGGAGTACGTCCCTTCGAGATAGACATTGGCGACAATCGCGGGACCCCCATGGCCCGGACCGGCGAGGTAGATTGCATCCACATCGTGCTCACGAATCAGCCTGTTCAGATGAACGTAGATCAGGCTCAAGCCGGGCGAAGTTCCCCAATGTCCGAGTAGCCGTGGTTTGATGTGCTCCGGTCTCAGCGGTTCGCGAAGCAGTGGATTGTCTTTGAGATAGATCTGTCCGATGGTCAGGTAGTTTGCCGCGCACCAATAGCGGTGCATTTTGTCCAGCAGATACGGAGAGAGTGGCGGAGACTCCACAAGCGCTGGGTTATCCACGGCAACTGCGCTGGAAATACTGATGTCGAATTCAAACACGAAAAACTCTCCTGCCAGCAGTGCCAGAGGAACTACAATCCGCACTTGCTGAATTGCACAGCCAAGCATCTTTGCCTGCTTTCCATATCAGCCTTCGACGTTAGGCGTTTAGACCGCTAGCGGCAAACCCCGATCGCGTTAAGCGCTTTCTTGTACGTGGGACCGCCTCCGCCACGTTATTCTGCGAAACGAGCCAATTAAGCGGCATTATTTGCGCTGTCTCCACCCGTAATGTCATAGGTTGCGCCTGAGACCATCCGCGCAGCATTCGAAGCGAGAAACACCACTGCCGGCGCTACGTCCTCGGGATCGATCCATGGTATGTTCAGCGGAGATTTCGCCTTTAGGGTCTTCTTCGCCTCCTCCTCATCCTTGCGGATGTCGCCCGTGGGAGTCTTACCCGCAGCCTCAAGCGCCTGTGCGTAGCGCTCTTCGTGCCGGGTTAGTGGCGTGTCGATGAGCCCCGGCACCACAGCATTCACAGTAATTCCATATTTACCGAGTTCCAGCGCCGCCGATTTCATCAGCCCGATAATGCCCCATTTCGACGCCGAGTAGGCTGCGCCAAACAGCGTCCCGTGCCGCCCTTGTGTCGATGTCGTGACAATGATACGACCGCCGCCGCGCCTCACCATCGCGGGCGCAAATGCGCGGATTGCATTCGCCGTTCCCGTCAGGTTCACGTCGATCTGGGTGTGCCAGTCGGAGTCCTCCATCTCAAGCAGCGGCTTAAATGCCTGTGTTCCGGCATTCGCGAAAAGGATGTCAATGCCGCCGAACTCGCGCTCAATTTCCGTTACCGCTTCGCGGAGAGCAAGCAGGTCGCGCTGATCGAGCACGAAGCTCCGCCAACGGCGGCCTATAGCCTTGACCAGCCTGCCCGTCTGCTCGAGATCCTCCCGCGATGCCGGTGCCACCCCGGATCGCTGATCCAGTATCGCGCAAATATCAATGCCGGCAGCCTGCGCTCCGCTGCCCGCGAGGGCCGTCGCCGCCGCACGGCCGATCCCGCGCGCAGCGCCCGTGACCACCGCCACCTTCCCGTCAAGAACATGAGTCCAACCAGAAACTTGCCGTTCCATTTGTTTCTCCCTATCAACGTATCTCGCCTGTGGACGGCAGGAAAAGGAGACAAACCCTCACCTAATTTCACATTCGCAATACGCGGATCCGATGCACGAAATTTCCGAACTCCGCGGGATAAGCGAGAACGCAACATCTCTCCTCGGTTGACGTCACACCAGATCAACACTAGAGTTGTGAACCGTAAAATACTTACCACGTGGGTTCGACATCGCGGCACTGTACTCGACGCGCGTTCTGAATTGAATGGGAGTCTTGGTCCAGCATGAACGCCTTTCCAGTTGGCGGACCCGAGGATTGGACATGTGAATCTCATCAAAAAATCTCAGGGCGAGCCGTCCTGCTTGATTACGTGAGCGCCGATTTAAGGAAGGAGGCTGATATCCAAGTACCGCCTCCTGTGAGAGTACGCCTGCCTCCGAGGGAGCCGGGCGGAAACCGAAGGTCAGAATCGCCAGACCAGATGCAGGAAAGTAACCGCTCTTTTGTGCTCAGTTCTATCGGCGAGCATAATACGATCTCCACGTTTTGCATCCGCTCGTACACGATAGCAATTTCGTGTCCATCTCCGGCCGTTACACTTCATCCGCACAGCCCGGACAAACCGTCTTCATGGGTGCTCGGGACTTAAGGCGGAGTATGCGGAGAATTGTGAATGCGCGCAATGAAACATTAAAAGGTTCCGCGAGGAATTGCTTCGAAAGGAATGAAGATCAATCGAACTGAAATATGAGCTACCTCCTAACGATCAACAGCGGCTCTTCCAGTCTCAAGTTCTCGCTCTACGATCCAGAATCTGACGGGGCACAGCCGGTGTCAGGCAGGTTCGAAAGGATTGGTCTCGTTAATCCTGTGTTCAATGTCGCTGGTAAAAGCCAGCCTGTCAGTCTACCGGATCACGATGCCGCTCTGCACGCTCTTTTCGGATGGCTTGAGGCTCGTGGACTATACAGACATCTGAGGGCTGTGGGGCATCGAGTGGTCTACGGCGGTCGCGAATATGAGAAACCGGAAATAATTACGCCAAAGTTGATCGAACGGCTGAGGGAACTCGTGCCGTTCGCTCCGGACCACCTGCCTCGTGAGTTGGACGCCATTCAGGCTATCCACAGAGCACATTCGGGATTACCTCAGGTCGCGTGTTTCGATACGGCATTTCACGCGCGTTCGCCGAAAATCGCGAAGCTCTATCCGCTCCCCCGACATTATTTTGATGAGGGCCTGATCCGCTACGGTTTTCACGGCCTCTCATATGCCTACATCTTGCAGGAGCTCGTCAAGCTACGACGCGCGTCTGCCGGCGCACGAATCATCGTGGCGCATTTAGGCAACGGTGCGAGCATGGCTGCTATTCGCGGTGTTGAACCGATCGATACGACGATGGGACTAACTCCTTGCGGCGGAATGATGATGAGTAGCCGGTGCGGCGACCTGGATCCAGGTGTCGTTCTCTCCCTCATTGAAAGGGGATTGTCCTCACCTGTTGCTCGAAGGCTTTTCAATGAGCAGTCTGGACTCTTGGGTGTGTCGGAGATCAGCTCCGATATGCAAGACTTGCTCGCGATGGAGAGCGACAATCTGTACGCTGCTGAGGCAATCGCGCTCTTCTGCTATGAAGCCAAGAAGTCTCTGGGGTTACTCGCCGCGGTACTTGGTGGTGTGGACACTCTGGTCTTCACCGCTGGCATTGGCGAAAATGCCGCTTCCATTCGCAGCCGTATCTGCGCAGGCTTGGAGTTCATCGGAATTCAGCTGGACCCCGGGCGGAACGAAGCAAATGCGCCTGTCATTTCCGCGCCAAAGAGCGCCAGCGAGGTTCGTGTGATCAAGACCAATGAAGAAATCATGATCGCAAGGTATACGGACGAGTTAACCGGCGGCAAGGTGCATCCGATCGTATCCTGAATCCGGTTGGACTCCGGCAACATCCCAGCGCGAGAGCAAGAGGTCCCCAAAAGCGTCGCTATCGTTCGTGGTTTGACTCTTCAGAAAACCAGTTTGGCAATCAAGCTGATGTGAAGCGTTGCGCTAGGCTCTCGCGATCATTGGCTTGCCTTCGTGAGCTACCAACAGGTCGTGCATGTCGTTCGCGTGTTCCTCTTCGTTCGTCAGAATACTTTCCATCATCACGCGCGTCGTCGGGTCTTTGTCGCCGAAGAAACGAATCAACTCGCGGTAGTGCTCACAGGCGATTCGTTCGGCGACAAGGTTTTCTTTGATCATTTCGATTAGATTTGCGCCCTCCACATACTGCGAAGCGGATCGCATGGCCAAACCTTCGGGATTGAAGTTTGGCGTTCCGCCAAGCTGACTAATCCGTTCGGCTACCTTCCGCATATGCTCCTGCTCTTCTTTTGCGTGTTCGTCGAACTCCTCTTTCACAGCTTCACTCGATATTCCGGCAGCAGCAACTGCATTCATCGTGTAACGCAGTACGCAGACGATCTCCGTGGCGAGTACGGTCTGGAGGATGTGAATTGCCTGCTTTACATCTCCTTGATAGTCGGGGGTGACGGCACCTTTTTCGATACTCGCGCGAGCTTTGGCCCGCAGCTCTTGCACATCCGTAAGGAAGGGGTGATCGCTTGCCATACCGCCATTGTAGTTGAAAGGTGCACTCTCGCTTTCGGCGGGTTTCCGAATAGAGGAATGCTCGAAGCGATGTTCGTGAAACGCCCGTTCTTACGGAGAAGCTGTGGTCTCGAGGGCGCCCACGGTGGCAGAATCGCGAGAACTCACCGCTCCATGGTCGTGTAACACAGACTGTTCGGCGCTAACGGCGAAATCAGGACAATACCAGATGATCTAAACTGACCCATCCTGGCCCGGATAAGAGCAACCATATCAAGATCACGATGTAAAGCACTTCCGGTAAGTAGAAAAATTCGCCTAGCCAGCCGACCACGGATTTCGAGTCCATGCGAGGAAGAGTAGTGGTTGATAATGCTCCAACCATTACGCCCGTCAGCATCAGGCAGCAAAGTGGCGTCAGGAAACCGACAACGAGGAAGGCCCAAAGACAAACTCCACCAAAGAAACAAAAACGGACGTTACGCGGGCGAGAGGAATCCGAGCGGCGAGTACTGTCTGGAGCATTTGTTCGCGACGAGCGGGGATGAACAGTTTGCGCCGCCAGAGATAGCGAAGAGAATCCCGACTGACAAGGTGCCAGCAGCATTCCTCTCCATTGCCAGTCGTGCAAGATGTTCGTGACAGATTCCCAGAAGGTCATTGGCCGCCTTCGTTTACTCCACGCGCTCCAAACACCTCCCACCGCGGCGGAGCGACAACAGTGTCGGGCAGATAGGCCCTTGTCGCCACCTTCATAAGATGCTCGAACTCCTGTCTGCCGGGCTTATGGCCGTCCCCGCCCGAAAGCTCTTGTTCTTGCCCCTGACATGCTGGGATTACACGGGCAGTCCACGGTCCATGCCGGCTAGGCACCGAGAAGAACCAAGGGACTTCGAGGAAAGCGCTATTGTGAGCGGGGTAGAAGCTCCGCTCTTTCAGCTTCCGGAACTGGTCGCCTCGGCCTGAGCCCAAGCTCAGTACATTCGACAACTGCTGTCGATATATCGGCACACCTGCTGAAATGCCATCAGACACGGTTCATAAAATCCCGGTCCAGAGACGCTCTCGTCCTGCGTGGTGACCAGGAGTCCCGGCGCCGGATTTCGGTACTGTTTGGCCGGTCTTCGAGTCGGCGCTTTTCTCTAATGCATCTAAACGGACTACAGTCCAAACCAGCAACGCCACATGGCCCCCGAAGTGCTCCCCCCTTGTTTGCTTCGAGGGAAACACGGAGGACAAATGGGCAGTTTTTGATTCGACCGCAGTTCTGTGAACGCGCGCCATCCGCTCCCCATGGGGATATTTGGTGTCATCCCTCCTCGTCGGCATAATTTTCGAGACCGGCTGGCCCGCAAACACACACTTTCTGCGCGCCTATAGAGCGAGTCCGAGCTTGCATTGAAAGAGCGGCCACTAGAACTGTCCGCTGCGGCGAGAAGACTTGTCACCCGTGTCGAATGAACACGATCACACAACGACCAAAATTACTGAAAGGAGAGCGTCGCGATGTTACGGCAAGCTAAACAGTTGAAGAATTATAAGCTCGGCGCGCGCGATGGGGACATTGGCAGAGTCAAAGATTTCTACTTCGATGACCAGATCTGGACGGTTCGATATCTAGTCGCCGACACCGGAGGTTGGCTGAGCGGACGGCTGGTTCTCATATCCCCCTATGCATTGGACCCACCGAACGATGATACAAAAATCATTCCTGTAAACCTGACTAAGGGACAAATTGAGAATAGTCCGGCCATCGCGGCCGACCAGCCAGTATCGAGGCACTTTGAATGGGATTACTATTCTTACTACGGCTGGCCAGGCTATTGGGGCGGCTCGTATGCGTGGGGCGAAACCCCCTATCCGACGCCTGGGCTGGCTCACTGGTCCGAGGAAATGCGTTTAACCGGCGGTAACGATCCTCATTTGCGGAGCATGAAAGAGGTGTCCGGCTATAACGCCGAAGCCTTGGATGGAGAAATCGGGCACATAGACGATTTTTTGATCGATGACGAGACGCGGACCATCCGTTACCTCGCCATCGACACGCGGAACTGGTGGCCCGGGAAAAAGGTTTTGGTTTCGCCTGAATGGATTCAACGAGTGAGTTGGGCGGAGGCACGAGTGTTTATCAATTTGAATAGGGGCATTATCAAGAGTGCCCCGGAATACGATGAGCACAGGCCCATAACGCGCGATTACGAAACGAGGCTATATCGGCACTACAATCGGGAGTATTATTGGGCGAGTTCAGCTGCTTCCACTTAGCCAGCCAACAAACAAGATGCTGGATATCACTCGCAGTAATCTTCCGATCGAAAATGCACATAGCCTGGGGCCCGTGAGCAGGGAGGAGCCGTGAAGCACGTCATTATCATCGGCGGTGGTTTTGCCGGACTCAACTGTGCCCGAAAACTCGCCTCGCATTCTGATGTTCGGATCACGTTGATCGACAAGAACAACTATCAACAGTTCCAACCGTTGCTCTACCAAGTAGCCGCTGCGGTGTTGGCTCCCAGCAACGCGGCCTTTTCTTTGCGCAACGTGTTACAACAACATTCCAACGTGGATGTAAAAATGGCCGAGGTTGTCTCGGCCGATCTAGATACACGAACCGTCGAAACAGCCAATGGAGAAAAGTATCAGGGGGACTTTCTAGTATTTGCGGCAGGGGCGCAGGCGAATTTCTTTGGTACCCCTGGAGCCGCCAAGCACGCATTTCCGTTGTATTCACTTCGTGATGCCGAGTTGCTCCGATCACGGATACTGGAGGTCTTGGAGTCGGTTGATCGCGACCCTTCACTCATTAACAGAGGAGCGTTAAATTTCGTGGTGGTGGGAGCTGGACCAACCGGGACTGAAATGGCCGGTACGCTCGGAGACATGACTCAGCGGATGCTGAAAAACGTATACAAAGATCTCGATCTGAGCAAATCTCGAGTCATTTTGGTCGACATGGCGCACAACGTGCTAAATGGCTTCTCTGAGGAATCGCAGAGATACGCTGCCAAAATGCTGGAGCAGCATGGCGTGGAAATCCGCCTTGGCGCCCCCGTGAAAGAGGTAACGGATGTCGATGTGCTGCTCGCCGATGGCACCAGGATTCCAACTCGCACCGCCATCTGGGCAGGTGGACTAAAAGCGTCGCCGCTGTCAAGCAAATTGGGTCTAAAGCTCGGGCGTGGCGGCCGGATCGATGTGCGACCCGATTTCAGCCTGGAAGGTTTCTCTGGTGTCTATGCCCTAGGAGACTTCGCGAACATCGCTGGTGCGGATGGCAAGGCTTTGCCACAATTGGCAGCCGTAGCACAACAAGCAGGCAAATATTGTGCCAAACACATCGCGGACGCCATAGACGGAAAACCAGGAGAGCCTTTCCACTACTTCGATAAAGGAATTAAGGAATTATGGCTATGATCGGCCGCAACGCGGCGGTAGCGGAAGTTGGCAAACACCGCCACGAACTGACGGGCCCGATTGCCTTCGCTGCATGGCTTGGAGTACACGCTGTGCTCCTGACCACGACCCGGGCGAAAATCGAAGCCTTTATTGAATGGGCGGCGGATTACTTTGGTAAGGTGCACGGTGATCCAGTGCTCGACCGCCCGGCCGCGGTGGCGATCAACTGGAGCGATGACGAGGAAGACAAACAGCTTCAGGTAAAGAAGCAAGGATCGGCAACGTCGTAAAGGTATTGACAACGACAACGCCACGTGAAGGACGGGAAAGAGATGAGTCAACGAGTGTTAATAACGGTCGCTGCGTCAGGAATCGGGCTTGAGATTGCGCGTGCATTCTCGGCAGCTGGTGCAACCGTCTTTATTACCGACATCAATACGCAGGCCATTGACGCCGCTAAGAAAGAGATGCCTGGCCTGCTGACGGCGTTATGCGACAACTCTAAGCGCTCGGATATCGAAGCGATGGTTCCGGCAGCAGTCAAAGCACTGAGTGGCCTCGATGTGCTGGTCAATAATGCGGGCATCGCAGGCCCGACCGCACCAGTCGAGGAGGTGGACCCCGACAAGTGGGAGCAGGTGATTGCGGTCGATGTCATCGGCACTTTTAATGTCACTCGGCTTGCGATTCCCCATCTCAAAAAATCTCCGGCCGGAAATATCGTCATCATGTCCTCCCTGGGCGGACGCTTCGGATACCCCAATCGCAGTCCCTACAACGTTGCCAAAGCCGGCCTGATTGGCTTTGCAAAGACGCTTGCGCTTGAATTGGGCGGGTTTAACATTCGCGCAAATGCGATTGCGCCTGGAGCGGTCGGTGGGGAACGAATCGAGCGCGTACTCGAAGGACGCGCGAAGGCAGAAGGGAAAACGTTAAATGAGGAGAAGAAGGCTGCGATGTCCATACAGGCGTTGAAGCGTTTCGTTGATCCCAAGGACATCGCAGCTCTCTGTATCTTTCTCACATCGGATGCAGGAAAGTCGATCACAGGGCAGGTGTTGCCAATCGATAACGGTTCTGTCAAGGCGGCTTGAGTTCGCGAGGCATTTAAAAGGATACTATTCATGGCTGCAGGATTACGTGATCAGCTCATCGGAGCCTGGAAACTGATCTCTTATGAGGAACGGCCGGTCGATGGCTCGCCCTCCTTCTATCCAATGAGCGAGAAGCCGATGGGAATCATCATGTATACACCTGACGGCTTTATGTCGGCTCAACTGATGAAGCCCGACCGAAAGCCTTTTGCATCGGGAGATTGGTTTAAAGGAACCGACGAAGAATACAAGGAAGAATCGTCCGGCTAAATTGCCTACTCTGGACCCTTCCATGTGGATGAGGATAAGAGAGCACTTATGCATTCTATGTTTGTATCCTTGTTCCCGAACTGGCTTGGGCAGACTCAGCCGAGAGTGGTCAAGATCGAAGGGGATGACCTTTACCTGAGTAGCGGGTCGCCCATTCATTCCGGAGGAAAAATCGTCAATTCGTATCTACACTGGAAGCGCGCCAGCAAAGCATAAGGGCTCACTGCGAATTTCGCTTACATGCGCCGATTCGGCGTGCTGTTTTGTTGGCTGGTGCATGGTTGATCCACCGCTCGGCGCCTGCCGAGCTAGCCGTCAAACGTGGGCCATGCCGAGGAACACGAGCACGCCCAAGTGAAAAAACTCGCTTCGACAATTGTTTTATGGAACTAACGCAGAAAGCAACTATTGAATGAGAATCGCAATCGCGGGTGCAGCCGGCAATATCGGACGGCGTACTTCCGAGAAGGTGATCCAGTCCGGTGCTGAAACCATCCTGTTGGTGAGACATCCGGAAAAGGTGAGTGACCTCGTGTCGAGGGGTGCCATCGCGCGTTCGGTTTCCATGGACAATGCAACAGAGATCGTGAAAGCCTGCCGAGGGGTCGAAGCTCTGTTTTGGCTTATACCACCCAGATTAGATGCTGCGAACGTGCGCGAATGGCATGTTCAAACGGGCCAAGCTGGCGCCGCTGCCGCTCATAGGAACCGCATCAATAGAGTTGTGTTGATTTCGAGCGTGGGCGCCGGATCAAATCCCAACCTCGGCACAATCTCATATCTGGGAGAGGTGGAGGGCATCTTCAATGAAGCCGCGGAGAACGTCGTTGCGCTTCGAGCTGGATTCTTCATGGAGAATTACTTTGCCCAAGCACACAGAATCCGGGACGATGCGGCCTTCTTTTTTCCTTTTCCCGAGGAGCATGATCTCCCCTTCGTCAGCACAGACGACATCGGGGATGTTGCGGCAAATTATCTGCTCGATACGCGCTGGGCCGGGCGCTGGACACGTAATCTGATGGGGCCAACAAATCTGACGCCGAATGAGACCGCAAGTATCATCTCGCGCGTTTGGGACCGCTCGGTGGCATATGTTCAGGTGGCCGTTGAATCCGTATTAAAACTCCTCGAATCAATGGGCGCAACGGCTGACGTACAAGCTGAGTTTGGAAATCTTTTTCGTGCTATGTCTGATCCCGTCGGTGTTTATGCAACAGCTCGGACTCCGGAAGCGTTTACCCCAACGACATTCGAGCAGTTTGCCCGTTCAAAACTTCTTCCGCATCTGACCGGAGAATCCAAGGCACAAACCTACTCCAATTCGTGAGCCCGTTCGTTACGCCACGTACGGCACCCTGCGCGCACCTATCGGCGGATTACCTGGTACCCGCTCGTTGCCTTTGGCCTGCTAATGCGCGGCACACGCATTTTATCGTCCTGCGGGTGCTCCAATAAAACCGCGGTGCGAGTGAGTTGCTTAGTTGCTTGTGCGCCATCGGGAAAGGGGAAACATGAGGACAGTTTTGGAAGTCTTACGCCAAGATACCGTTTGCAAATGGCCGCCCTCGGTTGCGGCTCGCGGTCTGCTCGCGCCAGGTACCGTTCAACAAGCTGCGACTTGGCTCTTGGCTTGCAAGTAGTCCATCTTTCAGTCATGGGCGGACATGCACCTGGCACTAAAGCTGCCTGCCTGACAAAGCTCGCCTGGGGCGACGTAAAGAACGGCAACAAGAAAGAGAGAATCCGGCTATGTCTCAGGTCACCTATGAAATTGATCCGGCCCATTCTTCCGCTCATTTCAGCATTCGTCATATGATGATCTCCAATGTGCGCGGCGAATTTGCAAAGATTTCGGGAACGATAAAATTCGACCGGGAGAACCCCATAAATTCGAGTGTCGAGGCGAGTATTGACGCTTCGTCAATCAACACGCGCGACGCTCAGCGCGATACTCATCTGAAAAGTGCAGACTTTCTTGATGTCGACAAATCACCGGCGCTGGTTTTTCGCAGTAAGCAGATTGAACCCGGCCATGGCGGCGGGAAGGTGAAAGGCGATTTAACAATTCGCGGTGTAACACGCGAAGTCACACTCGACGTGGAAGGCCCCACGCCAGAAATGAAAGATCCTTGGGGAAAACAACGAATCGGAGCGTCCGCAACGACAACGCTCAACCGAAAAGACTTTGGGCTGACATGGAATGCGGCTTTGGAAACAGGGGGAGTGCTCGTCGGGGATGAGGTCAAGATCACGATCGATGTCGAAGCTGTCCGCATATGAGTGCCGACCGGAATTGCCGGTTATCGGAATAAGCAGCCCTCCCGAGAGCGATATGCTTACGATTGTTCGCCGGGCAATTCAACATACGCCGAACAACATGAAGTTCGGTACTGGAGGTGCATATGTCTCTTCGGCCGGTTAAGCGGCTTGTCATGTCCAAGCCGACGTTGGAAGGCGCGGGTGTACACCTGCGCCGCGCGTTTGGCTTCGGCAACACGGCCGATTTTGATCCGTTTCTCCTACTCGATGATTTCCGCAACGACGTTCCGGAAGATTACCTGGCAGGCTTTCCATGGCACCCACACCGCGGGATCGAGACTATTACGTATGTCCTCGCCGGAACGGTTGAGCACGGAGACAGCATGGGAAACCATGGCGCGATCGCTGCCGGCGATATTCAGTGGATGACTGCGGGAAGCGGGATTATCCATCAGGAGATGCCCAAGGGAGATCCAGACGGTAGGATGCATGGTTTTCAGCTTTGGGCGAATCTTCCGTCATCGCTAAAGATGACGCCGCCGCGCTATCAGGAGGTGAAGTCGCCCGACATTCCGCTGATCAAAGATGATGACGGGACCGGAGTGCGCATCGTTTGCGGAACTTTCTGGGGCAAGAAGGGACCTGTAGACGGGATCGCCGCGGACCCGATCTATCTCGATGTGTCAGTACCACCGGGCCGTAGAAAAACACTGCCAGTCGAAACCACGCGCCACGCATTTGCCTATGTTTTCGCCGGTAGTGGGAACTTCTGCAACGCGTCCGGTCCTCTCGCCGTTCCGACGGAGCCAGTTGGATGGTGGGACAAAACGCCTCCCGCACATGCAGACAATCGATCGCTGATACTGTTTGACCGGGGAGATGAAGTGATGGTGCAGGCCGGAGAAGATGGGATTCGCTTCCTTCTAGTCTCTGGAAAGCCGCTCCAGGAGCCGGTCGCGTGGTACGGCCCAATCGTCATGAACACCCAGGAGCAGCTTCGGCAGGCATTCGACGATCTGAATCGCGGGACATTTCTCGACTCAAGCGCGAAGGGCTAGGCGCCCGTATCATGCCGGGTTGGGTGCGGTAACGGGAGTTCCTGTCCTGTTCTTGCGCTTTCAGATGCGACCTCCAACATCGTCATGACGCCAACGGCCTCTAGCGGTGGCACCGGATTCGGGGCGCCGCGCAGGATCGAATCACGAATTGCCTCGTAATACAAGAGGTAATTTCCTGGGATATTTGGCACAAGTGTCGAGCGCATGCTATCGTGCTCGGGAATTACGAGTGACCCCAACTCAGGATCACAACCCCAACTTGGCGTACCTGGAGTCTGGCCGCGGCGTAAAGCATCCTCTTGGGTATCAATGCCATACTTCACAAAACTGCCCAAATGGCCATGTATTGTGAATCGCGCTGTTTTTGCAGCGACGAAGGAAGCAGCATGCAGGATGACACGTGTACGCCCGTAACGCATTATTACGTGGAAGTAATCCACGGTCTCAGCTCCTTTGCGCTGCGCTTCAAAATCGGCGTAGATCGTTGCGGGCCTGCCAAAGATTTGTAAAACCTGATCAACGAGGTGGGGGCCTAAGTCATACCAGACACCACTGCCCTGTCCTCGACGCTCACGCCAACGGGCTTGCACCTGCGGGCGATAACGATCGAAGTGGGACTCGAAATGCGCCACTTCTCCTATACGGCCTTCTGCAAGGACGTGGCGTACAGTAAGGAAATCAGAATCCCAGCGTCGATTCTGGAAAACAGAAATCATCCGGCCCAGATTTGTAGCCATGCGAGCGAGTTCAGAGGCTTCAGCAATGGTCGTGGTAAATGGTTTATCGACGACAACGCTCTTGCCGGCGGATAAGGCTCGCGCGGCCAGATGGAAGTGGGTGTCGTTCGGCGTTGCGATCACCACCAGATTTACATCCGGATTTGCAAACGCTTCCTCAGCGCTGGCAAGAACAGTCACATCCGGCCAGTCTGTTAGGACTTTTTTCCTATCGCTCGAAACGATATGGGTGAGCCGCAATCCAGCTACTTGGGCGATCAAGGGACAGTGAAATGTCTTCTCCGAATATCCATAGCCCAGCAGCGCAACGTTTACTGTCTGATACGACATACTTGTGTTTCTCCTTGCCAACACGATAGACCTGGGAGCGGAGAACATTTCTGCAGCAAAATGGTGCGAGCTAGCCTTCAATATCCTACTGTGAAGCGCTGCCGAATGTGAGCGGGATGTTCCAATTCATCGATCATGGCGACTGCATAATCCTGGACCGAAATCCGGCTTTGACCGTTTGCATCGACTAAGAGCTGGTCTTTTCCCAGGCGGAATTTCCCGGTCCGCGTGCCCGGCTGGAGTTGTGCGGAAGGAGCCAGAAAGGACCAGTCGAGCTCGGGTTCTTTCCGCAATTGTTCCAGAGCATTTATGGTGGCCAGAGATCCCGGCCGCACCCAATCTGGGAGATCGGGGCTATCAATCACGCGCACTCCCGGTTTAATTTCCAACCCGCCAGCCCCGCCGACCCACAAAACTCGTTTGATGCCTGTCTTCTTGACGGCGCCGATGATAGAGGCTGTTCCGCGAACTTGGTCCTCATATAGATTCGGGTCTTTCCATCCAGGATTGAAGGCGCTGATTAACGCCTCGTTACCTCGGATCAACGTTCCAAGAACCGCAGTGTCGTAAACGTCGCCAGCTTTGGCAATGAGCCGTTCTCGCTTTTTAAGTTTTTCCGGATGGCGCACAATCGCCGTGACGGTATGCCCTCTATCAAGCGCTTCGTTCAACAGCGCCGACCCAACAAAGCCGGTTGCACCCAATAGTGCTATCTTCATGCGGTAATCCTCGCACTTGATCTGAATTCGAACACGGCGGTGAAAAGCTAGCCAACCTGTACGGTCAACATCGGTATAGACCCTTCATCGACACCGTCGATTGAAAAAGGACAACATCGCCCCGCTGTCTCGTAGCGATCACGCTTCATGGCAGATCCTTCCATCAGCTCTTTTTCCCGTGCGTAATCTCATCAATAACTGCTCTTGTCATCACGCCGGAACCAACCAGCTCCACACCGCCCCGATACATGTCAAAGAGGATCCTTTTGCCGACGGCATCAATGTTGGTCATTCCAGTCAAGTCCACCGATAGGCATTCGGTGTGTGGCCCGATGGCACAAACGTCTTGCCAACACTTCTTCAGTTCTTCGGCCGAAGACTCGGTGAGCGAGCCTTCCACTCCGAGGCGCGTAAGTCCCTGGCCGTGATGCACGGTTATTCGAAGCATCTGGATATGGATGTGATATTGCGGGTTTAGCCACAGCTATTCATTAGCGTGCCCGAGTCGGCCGTTTTTGATTTAAAAACAGAGAACAACCAGACAAATCTATCGAACCAAACGAGCAAGCATGCCCGATGAGCGGCTTCGAGCATTCTTGGATTCCATAGCGGCTTACTGGCAGAAGCCGCCCCGTGGCGGTCAACCTAAACACAACGCTAACTTGCCGCAGCCTGCTGTTTCGCACTGAGAGTATGCGTCTCGAACTCGTCAGCATTGGTCGTTTGAATGATGTCCCGTGCTTTCGCCGCATCCGCTGCGGTCCCGTGGGCGATAAGTAAGAACTTGTCTGCTTTCAGAGCTGTTTCATATTGGATGATGCTGTTCTTTGGGATTCCAACGCTGAACAGGGCCGCCCCGAGCGCGCTGAGACCGCCGACCACAACTGCGCCTTCCAGTGCCGCCACGATCCAGGCGACAATGGGACCGGCTGCAGCAATAAAGCCCAATCCCGGTATGGCGAGGAACGCCGACCCTAGCAACAGTCCCCACATGCCGCCCCAGAATGCACCCCACTTGCCCCAGAGCTTCATTCGATCGCCGGTATTGTAATACCCGACTACCTGCTCGTCTGTATGATAGTCGCGGCCTACGATAGAAAGTTTTTTCATGTCAAAGCCTGCCTTTTGGAGCTCCTTAACTGCTGCCTCGGCGCTCGCGTGATCTTTATACACCGCCACAACGACGTTCTTATCCGTCTTCTCTGCCATAGCCTGTTCTCCTTTTCTGCTTTTTTTAATCGGGCCAGCCGAATGCAGGAAGCTGGCGCACCTGACAATGCTCCGTCTGGCAACAGGCAATCTACTGGCCAGCCTACAAGCCATCGTCGTGCCCAATCCGGCATGGAGATTCTCCGTCAATCGGGCTTAAAGCTGATCCAATCGGAACCCGGATCGCGGTGGTGATATTTCAGCAGCCGTGCCGATATACCAGCAACAGGCCTGAAGCCGCCGAGCGTAGTTTGTAGAAGAAAAATGGCAACCGGATCGCGACCTAAGCGCAGCCCTGACATGATCGTCGAAACACGACAAACTCCTAGCGCGTCCCGGCCAAATCTCGCGTTTTTGTGTCTCTAAATGTCGCCTCGGAAATGAATGGCCCGCGAGTTGCGCTGGAACACGCGTGCTGCATCGATTCCATCGGTTGCCGGAAGGAAAAGGAGCTAGATGGATGCTTCAAGTTTATGCAGGAAAGGAGTATATGCAATGGCAACCGCAGGCGTGGGAACCGCACGAAGCGACACTTCCATTCGCGATGACGTGCAGTTTGAATTGAAATGGGACCCGAAGGTAACTTCGAACGATATCGGGGTAACGGCCAAAGATGGAGTAGTGGCGCTCAGCGGCTACGTATCCAGTTACTGGGAGAAGGACGCCGCCGAGAAAGCCGCCAAACGAGTATATGGGGTGCGAGCAGTCGCTAATGATCTTCAAGTCAGGCTTACGTATTCTCGAACTGACCCGGAAATCGCAAGAGATGCTGTCCATGCGCTGGAAAGCCACATTGGCATTCCAAGCGAAAAGATCAAAGCGACGGTAAAAGACGGCTGGGTGACGCTCGAAGGCACCGTTGACTGGCAATATCAAAAGGCTCTGGCTGAATCATCGGTGAAGAAGTTGAAGGGCGTCCTAGGCGTCTCTAACAACATAAACGTTAAGCCACAAGTTTCTCCAACAGAAGTGAAGGGAAAGATCGAGGACGCCCTCCGGCGAAGCGCTGAGGTCGATGCACGACGCATCACTGTAGACGTTGACGGAGGCACCGTAACGCTCCGGGGCAGCGTGCGTTCTTGGGCCGAAAACAACGCCGCCCGCACGGCGGCATGGTCCGCTCCTGGGGTAACAAGAGTCGAGGACCAACTGAGCATCATGCCCTAGAGAATACAGCTTCTGGCCGGTTTGGGTTTCGCCCAGCGGTCCGAAGCTGGGGCTTTCCTCAATTATTCGCGCGTAGCACTGCTTAGAGTGTCTTCCAAACGTGCGAGAGAACGGCCCGGTTGAGTCGCATGACTCGTTAAGAAAAACGCGAGGTAAGGTGCCATGGCAAAAGCAGTGGGAATCGATCTGGGAACCACGAACTCGGTGGTCGCGGTCATGGAGGGTGGGAAGCCAACGGTCATCATCAACAGCGAGGGGAGCCGTGTGACCCCATCGGTCGTCGCGTTTACCAAAACGGGCGAACGGTTGGTTGGACAGATTGCCAAACGTCAAGCGGTGCTCAACCCGGAAAATACGATCTACTCGGCCAAACGGTTTATAGGACGTCGGTATTCCGAAGTTCAATCGGAAATAAAGAACGTTCCTTATAAGGTTGTGGCGGGCGCGAATGACGCTGTGCGGTTCTCGATCATGGGAAAGCAGTATTCTCCGGAGGAGATCTCTGCGCAAGTGCTGCGGAAGCTGACCGAGGATGCTGCTAAGTACCTTGGGGGAGAAAGTTACGGATGCCGTGATAACAGTTCCGGCGTATTTCAATGACGCTCAGCGCCAGGCGACGAGAGATGCCGGCAAAATCGCCGGGCTCAACGTGCTCAGGATCATCAATGAGCCAACCGCGGCCTCGCTAGCCTACGGGCTCGATAAAAAGACCAATGAGACGATTTTGGTGTTCGATCTTGGCGGCGGCACGTTTGATGTTTCGATACTCGATGTGGGCGACGGAGTCTTCGAAGTCCGCTCCACCTCGGGCGATACACACCTGGGAGGAGATGATTTCGACAAACGAATCGTAGACTGGCTGGCTGAAGAATTCCAGCGTAATCAAGGCATCGATTTGAGGAAAGATCGCCAGGCATTGCAGCGGCTGACCGAAGGAGCCGAGAAGGCCAAAATAGAACTCTCAAGCGCCCTCGAAACAACCATCAGTTTGCCGTTCGTTACTGCCGACGCATCCGGACCAAAGCATTTGGAAATGAAACTCACACGAGCCAAGTTCGACCAGCTTACGGTGGACCTTGTGGAGCGCTGCATTGATCCAGTCAAGCAGGCGCTCAAGGATGCAAAAATCAGTGAGTCCGAAATTGACGAGGTGATCCTTGTTGGCGGTGCGACACGTACCCCAGCCGTACAGGCGTTAGTGCGCCGCCTGACGGGTGGGAAAGAGCCCAACCAATCAGTGAATCCAGATGAAGTGGTCGCGGTGGGCGCCGCCATTCAGGCGGGCGTTCTGGCGGGCGAGGTAAAAGGCGTAATTCTGTTGGATGTCACACCGCTCTCACTAGGGCTGGAGACACTGGGCGGCGTGATGACCAAACTCATTGACCGCAACACGACAATACCAGCTCGGAAGTCCGAAATATTCTCTACTGCTGAAGACAATCAGTCGGCGGTGGATATCCATGTCCTTCAACGTGAGCGCGAGCTCGCCCGCGACAACCGAACACTCGGAAATTTCCGGCTCGAAGGCATTCGTCCCGGGCCTCGGGGCACCCCTCAAATCGAGGTCAGTTTTGACATTGATGCGAACGGCATGCTAACCGTCACCGCGAAAGACAAGGATACGGCTAAGGAACAGAAGATTACGATCAGCGGATCGACTCAGCTGTCCAAAGAGGAAATCGACCGAATGGTTACGGACGCGCAGAGTCACGCAGAAGAAGACAGGCGGCGGCGCGAAGAAGTGGAAGTGCGCAATACTGCCGATTCCACCGCCTATCAAGTAGAGAGGCAGATACGCGACTTGGGAGACCGTGTAGCACAGAATGAGAAGGCTCGTGCGGAGCAACTGGTTAGCTCAATTCGTCAACTAGTTAAGGAAAACTCCTCGGATCTCGCGAAACTGCGGCAGCTCACCAGCGATCTGCAGCAGATCGGTCATTCACTCGGCGCTGCTGCGTACAGCCAAGCCGCTGGAGCGGGCGCCACGTCCGGTGGAACCGGCGGTCCCTCATCCAGCGCTGCGGATGACGTCATCGACGCTGAATTCAAGCAAACCAAATGACTTGGCGTTCGCCCGATATCGGGAGTCTTCCTGCGCATGGAAACAACACAAAACGATGAAATTGAACAACTGAAAGAGCAGGTCCGCCAGGAACACGAAATGTATCTCCGCGCGCTGGCGGACTTTGACAACTATCGCCGGCGTGTTGAGCGTGAGCGTACGAGTGCGGCCTCTAGCGGCAAACGGGAGATCGTTCTCGCGTTGCTCGAATTGCTGGATAGCTTTGAGCGTGCACTACAGCACATCGAGGACGCGCCGCCCTCTTTGGCTGAGGGCTTAAAAGCGATCTATCGTAGACTCGTAAATCTTCTCGAGCAACAAGGCGTCAGCCCTATTCAGAGCTTGGGCGAGCCGTTCGATCCACGCACGCATGAAGCCATCGATTCCGTACGAACCGATGAATACGAGCCGGGAACAGTCATCGAAGAGGTGCAACGCGGTTACCGCTTGGGCGATGAACTGCTCAGGCCGGCGCGTGTGCGGGTTGCGTTTTGACACCCAATCGTGTCCCAAGCCGCCCAGGTGAATTGCCATGGCGGTGAAATTCAAAGACTACTACGAAATTCTCGGTACCTCGAAAACAGCATCAGAGGATGACATCCGGAAAGCGTATCGGACGCTTGCGCGTAAGCATCATCCTGATGTAAATCCCGGAGACAAAGCTGCTGGAGATAAATTCAAAGAGATCAATGAAGCATATGAGGTTCTATCGGATCCCGACAAGCGCAAGCGATACGATCAGCTCGGATCAAATTGGAAGGCCGGATCAGATTTCACACCGCCTCCTCGCCAGGACCACGCGTATACAGATTTTCGGAGTTTTGGAAATGGCTTCGGAGCGGACCGGGCCTCATCGAGCGGGTTCAGTGACTTCTTCGAGAGTCTGTTCGGCAGTGAGCGCACTGCGCGGGCCGGAGCGGGATTTCAGATGCGCGGCGGCGACGTCGACGCGGAGATCACGCTGACACTAGAAGAAGCCCATCGCGGTGGTACACGGCGTCTCAGCTTGCAAGAAGGCGGGCGGCAGAAGTCTTTGGACGTAAACATCCCTGCAGGGGTCCGCGAAGGCTCCGTCATCCGGCTGGCCGGCCAAGGCGAAACGGGCGCGAATAACGCGCCCGCGGGCGATTTGTTCTTGCATGTTCGAATTGCGCCTGATCGGCTATTCGATATCGTCGGCGAAGATGACATCGAGGTTGAGGTGCCGGTTGCACCGTGGGAATCTGCGCTTGGAGCAACAATCACCGTACCAGGGCTCGACGGAAATCTGCAGATGAAAATTCCAGCGGGTACACAAGGAGGCAAAAGGCTGCGGCTACGCGGACAAGGGCTAAATCGACGAGGCGGCGGGCGCGGCGATGAATACGTAAAGCTGAAAATCGTCATTCCGCCCGATCTGAACGCAAAAGAGCGAGAGCTCTTCGAAAAGCTTCGGGATGAGTCTGGCTTCGATGCCCGTAAGTTGATGGTGGGGGCGTAAATCATGATTACACGAGGGTTTGAAATCACGCTGTATCGCAATAAGCACGAGCGATTGACACTCGACGATGTGGCACTCCACGCCGGTATGCACCCGTCACTGATGCGCGAGTTGAGCTCTCGCACGGGGGCCCTGGTTACCCGCGGCGCATACAATACGAATCCGCAACTCGCTGAGGAGTTTCGCCTGCTCATCGGCCGCCATCCGTCCGTATCCTCCGGTGCCTGAGTACCCGAGTTATGGACCCGATCCGCACATTATTCGAGCGGGACGAAAATCTAGGCGAATCGCTTCTTCCTGCCGATCTCCGCATCCAGTATGGCGGCGACCTTCGCTTTCCATCTGTGGCGGCAGAACGGCTCTATGTCGCGGCGAACTTCGTTTCGACTCTGGACGGAGTCGTCAGCTTCGATATCCCGGGGCAATCGGGCGGTGCGCAGATCAGCGGCGGCAACGAGGCAGATCGCTTCATAATGGGATTGCTGCGTGCCTCGGCGGATGGTGTCCTCGTCGGAGCCAGCACAGTTGACGCAGTCTCTCCCACGCACCTCTGGATTGCCGAATTTGCCTATCCGGCAGCAGCGGAGGTGTACGCGTATTACCGGCGGGAAGTCCTGAAAAAGCCGCTCCACCCGCTCATTATTATCGTGAGCGGGCGAGGCCGGCTAAACCTCAACCGTTCCATCTTCCATACCGGCGGCATCAATGTGCTGATCGTAACATCGGAAATCGGACGGGAAACATTGCGTCGAGATGGCGCGGACCGGCTACCCTCAACGCACATCCAGGAGCTGCCTGGTGTGGGTGGAACTCTCGATCCTCGCGCGATTACCCGTATGCTCGGAAATGAGTTTAGCGTGAAATTGTTGGTGCACGAAGGCGGCCCAACGCTGTTTGGGAGCTTTCTCGGCGCCGGTCTGGTGGATGAGCTTTTTCTTACAATCGCGCCGCAGATCGCGGGACGCAGTCGGAAAAACCAGCGGCCCGGACTTATCGCCAATACAGAATTCGACCCCGGTACAGCTCCCTGGCTGAACCTCCTTAGCGTGAGACAACACGCAAGCCATCTATACTTGCGCTACCAGAGAGTCGAACCCCGCCCCGGAAATACAGCTACTTTGCCGGCTTGAGCGGACGCATTTCAACCCGGCTCACGAGCGGACGCTGCGGCATCTCGAGAATCGCGATAACCATACGGGCGATATCTTCTGGATGGATCTTCCATTCGGATCCACCTCGTGGACCGAAGAGTCCCGTATCAATGCTCCCCGGCAGAATGGTACACACGCCGATATTCTCCTGGCGGTAATCAAGCAGCATGGCTTCACTCAGGCCATTGAGCCCGAATTTCGAAGCGCAGTAAGCCGCGCCTCCGGCAACCGCGGTTTTTCCTAATAAGCTGCCGATGTTGATGATGAATCCGCCTCCGCGCTGGCGGAACCGGGCAATCGCCTCGTGGCAGCAATAGAAGACGCCGCTCAAATTTGTCCCAAGAGTCTGCTCCCACTCTCCGGGATTCACATCGGCTGCCGGACGAAGCACGGCAATCCCAGCATTGTTTACAAGAATATCGAGACCACCTAACTCCCGATCCGCAAATGCGAATAGTTCTTGTACGCCGGCAAAGATTGAGATATCCGCTGCGATGCCGGCGACCTTTCCACCCGAAGATCTGATTTCCGCAACAGCATGTTCCACCGCTCCAGCCGAACGCCCGCAAATTGGAACGGAGACCCCCTTCGCGAACGAGCCGCGCGGCGATGGCACGTCCTACTCCGCGCGTGGCGCCCGTTACCACCGCTGTGTGCCCCTTTAACTTCACGTCAACACTCGCCGAATTTGAAAGGCCACCTCTTGAAACGGCATCTTTCCAGGATGATAAAGCGATACCATGCCGGCTCCATCGAGAAGTACGAGGGTCGGCGTTGTACTAGCGCCGTAAATGTCGAAGTTTCGCTCGCCGACGGGGACAGGCATCCCCGAGAGTGAAGAGTAATACCGCTTAAGCACGGCTTGAATGTGTGCGGTCTCCTGCCTGTGGGATGCGGGCTTATGGCGGTGTTCGTCGAGGTAGCCGTACCTACGTGTCGGGCCAATTACCACCACGCTTTCGCTTCCGAACGTCTTTAGAACGCGCGTGAGCACCCGGCCCTGTGCGCGCGAATCTTCACAATAGTGTGCCCAAAAGAAGAGCAGTACGGGCTGGCCGTGCAGCTTGGATACCGCCGCTGGCTTAGGTCCAAGCCATTCCCGAATCTCCAGCTCCGGCGCCGGTTGCCCCTCTAACGTCAGCAGGTTGAGATTTTTTCGGATACGCGTACCAATCGAACTCGAGCCGTACTCCGCGAGCTCTCTCTTCAAAAATCGGACCGCTTCGGAGCGGCGCCCTTGCCACTCCTTCAACTGTGCAAGGACTTCAATTGATGCCCCCAGTGCCGAAGATAACGATGGCTCAGCATCCAGTTCCAGACCGTCCAACCGCCGTACGGCCGATCGGTGGATGTTGCGCGCGTAATTTGCGGCCTTTGCGAACCGCCGTGCAGCTAAGGAGCCGCGTGCTAGCCAGGACAGGGCCTCCAGTGCTTCCGATGTGATGCCGTTATCGTGGCGATAATTGTGAACCAACTGCTCGGCGGCTGAAAGATCACGCGCCGCGATGGCACTTCGCACCTTGGCGACAATCCCGGACAGGCCTAGGTTCCTCTCCTTTCTCATACGCTTCTTTTCAGTATCGTTTTAAGCGAAACGTCAGCTGAATAGTGCGTTTGTAATGCTAGCGAGGACGAATTATTGCCACTTTGAAAGATCTCGGCCCGGCAATCATCTCCCTGAAGGTTGTTCTCAAGGGAATACCCGCGCATTCTCGATTGCGAGTGCACCGCATGAGCCGTCCCTAATGGTAACGATCCGGATGCGCGACACGGCTTTCAAGCGCATCTTGAAGAGCATGCCCGTCAATTCTCAGGTAAAGATCGGTGGCCCATTCGGGAGTTTAACCTTGCACAACAATGCCTCGCGCCCGGCGGTTTTTCTCGCTGGGGGGATTGGGATCACGCCTTTTCGCAGCATTCTGTTGGATGCCGCGGAGCGGAAGCTGCCGCACCGCATCCTTCTCTTTTATTCGAACCGGCGGCCGGAGGATGCACCATTTTTGGAAGAGCTGGAAACGCTTCAACAGCAGAATGCAAATTATAAGCTCGTCGCGACCATGACAGAGATGGAGAAATCCGATCGCGCTTGGAAGGGAGAAGCCGGCCTGATCAATTACCGATTACTGGATCGGCATTTAAAAGCAGTGGCGACGCCGGATTGGTACAACGCGGGGCCGATATACTACATCGCGGGGCCACCACGCATGGTTCACGATTTTCAAACGATGCTCATCAACAGCGGTGTCGATAGCGACGACATTCGCACCGAAGAGTTCGTTGGTTACTAACCGCGCTGAACCACGAAGCGCCCCCTGAGAATCTATCCGGCAATCCGAACAGTAATGGACATCGATGTTGTTAGCTCAAGCAAACGCTGACTGCGAAGAATGATGGTCTGGCTTCTATCAAACGTACTTTGACGTGCAGAGCCGCCTGTACTAATGCACATGATGAAACGATTATTGCTGAAACGTAAATCGACGTTCGAAACTACTGAATAGGAGATGAAATATATGTTCGACGAATCATGCAAGGTCGAAGTTGCGAGAAAAGAAAGAAGTGCTGAAAACGACGAATTTCAATACGTGGATACTTCATCGCATCCAGCGGTGGGCAGTTCCGAAGGCGTCGCCTATGTTATAGACAAGACGCTTTCCCGTTGCACGAGCGGGGTTGATGTTTCCGGTATTTACCGAGGAGCGGGCCACACAGGTATAACGATTACACCCAGCCTTTCAATATCGACGAAAAAAAGCAAGGAATGAAGCGAGGAGTCGCTCAAAAGCATCATCCCTGGAACTACAAAACTGGTGACGCCGTGCTGATACAGAACTCCTTATATGTCCACCACGACGGCGTTTTTGTAGAGTGCCCCTACATGCCGGAGGTGAAGTGATTCCGCACAGCGTGCGGCGCACGGAAGCTAAATAGCGTCACCCCTCATTACGAGGTCGACTTTTCGCGATCAGTCGAATGCTTGATCTGAATGCATGGACGACGTACAAAACGAATATAATCGGGCCATTCATAAAACGTGCGCAAGAGTTGGGCTTTTCGCTCGACGAGGTCCGTGATCTGCTGGCGCTGCGAATAGAGCCCGGGAAACTGTGCCGATGTCACGAAATTCGGCTATCATCTGGAGATGACACGCGCTTGTGGAGGATCGGCGCACCGGCTCGCGACACAGATCCGCATCGCATCTGGCTGCGCGTGAGGAGCACAGTGCAACGCGCTATGGACCGTGACAAAACCGTGACAAAACTCCGCCTGTTGAGCCCGCTTGGGTTGGCTTTGAGCGAAAAGCAGATTCCCCAAGTTGTTGAAAACTTTGAAAGTGGAGATAAATGGAAGAAAGCTTTGGAACGGGCCAATATGCGCCCAAGGCAGGTGCGCTACCAGGCTGCGCTACGCCCCGACAATTCAACAACTTGCGTAGATTAGTTCCGGCGCATCGAACCTTAGGACGGGTATGCAGCCGGATCGCTCAATCTTAGCATGTAGAGCGGCCTGTGGACCGCGTTCTGTTGAACGTGATCTCCGAGACTGAACCCGCCTGGCCCGCACTAGGCCCCTTGGCAGGCCACGGGCGGCGCTTGGAGCAAGGCTGGTTGTGTCCCACGTCATTTTAGAATCGCCGATTCGTTGGTGCACGTCGGGATGCCATCGACCGTACTGCAATTCTTGGCAAGTCCGGAGATGCTCACTACATCGGATCGAGCAAGCCTGACCACCTTTTCGTATGGCATCGGTCCAGACTGGGCCGAAGGCGTAGCTTGAAACCAAAAGAGCTTCGGTTTGCCGAGGTAGGACGAAGCAGGTTGGGTGCGAAACAGGCTAGCATTATGGGGGCGGCTCACCGGGAAGCAAAACCAACCCAGAAACTCGGCAAAGGGAATCGTTTTCTTAGCCAACATCCATATTGCTGCTTTTGCGGCGGTGGGCAGAAGTCAACCACGATGGATCACGTTCCGCCAAAAGCGTCTTTTCCGGATGGGTACTTGCCGGAGGACCTTGAGTTTCCCGCCTGCGAGGCGTGCAATCACGGCTCCAAGCGGCACGATCAGATTTTCGGATTCTACTGTCAGCTCCTCGATTTTGATCCGGCAAACAGGACAGTTGCGGACCGCGCAAAGCTGACAAAGCTACGCGACGCGATTGCCCGCAATTACCGGAGGCGCTTCCGGACACGTCCGTGGCGAGACCCATCAATCAGATCGACTCGATCATCACGCCCACTCCACTCGCCGTCGCGATAACGGGACTGCCGACGCTTCCGAGACGATGGCCGTTCTCGGACAAAAGCTGACCCACGCGATGTTCTATCGCGAGGTGGGTAGACCGCTCACGACGGGTCACCTGTTCCTCAGCCAGCACTATCAGATTCAGGCGAGCGACCATACGCTCACGAAATATTTTTGCCGGCTTCTGCCCGAGGAAACGACCGGCGCCCAGACAAACATCAAGAATCACGGTCAGCGATTTGCCTATAAGTACGGACTTAAGGAGCCAGAAGATTTCTTTCCCTATGCCGCCCAGTTCGGCAGGGGTGTGATCATGTGGGGTATTGTTTTGAGCCCGGATATGAACATCGGCAACTTGCGTGACTACCTTAGGTCTAAGCCTTGGCAGCGAGCCGGTTGTCGCGACCGGGTCTTGGCGTAAACCGAAGAATATATCGACACGACAAGAAGGAGCGCCCGGCTTCCCGCAGGCGCTGTGCGGGCACCCTCTTGGCGCTCCTACGCAGATGGGGGCTCAGCAAACGCAGAACCCAGCCTTGATAGCCCCCCGCCCGGTGCCCCTGGCAGCCCCCCGGATAATCATTTCTCAAATGTCTTTTTACGCGGTCGGACTCTGCTCAGTCTTGACTCTCATTTAAACTGCTCAGCGCTCGACGATACGGCAACGCTCCTTCCAGGCCTGACGTACCCCGATCATTGAGCTTCAAACTGAGAGCTGCGCGATAACGCTCTGAGTAAAGTCGTGTTCAGTGCGGCACTGTATCTACGTACGGATCGCGGAGCACATCCGAGACAGCCAATTTGCGGGCGAGAGCATCCGAGGTACTCCTCGACCAACACTGATAGGACGCTGGCTGAGGTGAGCGCTGGCGAGTTAGTAACAACATTCCTAACTGCGCGTTAACTTATGTCGCCATAACGAACGAACCGATGGCGGACGATTGAACGGAACACGGTAGGGGGCGACATGCGACGGCCGGACCGCGCTGGGTCCTCGTAAGTTTTTTGGTGCTAGAAACCAAGCGGTTCTGCACAGTGCGCGGCGTGCGTATCCTGCTCGGCACTGGGCAAGTCTAAAGTCCTGTTGCACAGTGTGCAGCTTCGCTGCGCTGCACACTGCTGGATCTTAGCCCTGCTACACGGCGGGGCACCATCGGAAATGCCGTATGATTGCTATGTCTGTGGCCGTTATCAAGTTGTAGAAAGCGAACCTGAAATAAGCGGGAGACCCATATGGAAATTCATCCGCTCCATAGGGCGGCTGAGAACGGCGAGCTGAAAAAAGTCCAGGTGCTGCTCAAAGACAATCCTGAGTTGGTGTTCAGCAAGGACGAACACGGCCGGACGGCTTTGCACCAGGCGGCGCGTCGGGGCGACAGCGATATAACCGACTTGCTGCTGGCCAACCATTCCGACGTAAATGCTAAGTCCAACCTGGGCGAGACTCCTTTGCATGAGGCCGTGTACTGGGGCAATAGGTATATCGCCGAATTGCTGCTGGCCAACCAGGCCGAGGTCGATGCCAAGGACAGCATGGGCTGGAGCCCTTTGCACTGGGCAGCGCTTTTCGGCAAGAGAGACTTGGCGGAATTTCTGCTTGCCAACAATGCCCCGGTCGATGCCACGGACCACCAGGGCAGGACGCCTTTGCACGGGGCGGCGCTTCGTGGCCATAAGGAGCTGATGGAACTGCTGCTGGCTAGCGGAGCCGATGTGAATGCCAAAGATAACACCGGTTATACACCCCTGCATGTGGCGGCGGAAGAAGGCCGCGATGATGCGGCGGGCTGGCTGCTTGCCAACCGAGCTGATGCCAATGCCAGGGATAACAATGGCGGTACACCTTTACGCGTGGCGGCCCGTTTCGGCCGTGACTGCGTAGCAAAATCGCTGCTCGCCAACCAAGCCAACGTTAATGCCCAGGACATCAACGGGCTCACGCCTTTGCACGTGGCGGCCGGGCATGGCTATAGAGTAATGCTCGAATTTTTGCTGGCCAACCAGGCCGAGGTCAATATCCGGGCCAATAATGGCGGCACACCCTTGCACTTCGCTGTGAATAGTGCAAGCTCCGTAGGATGGCGCTCATGCATCGAGCTGGCAGAGGTACTTTTGGCCAACAAGGCCGAAATCAATGCTAAGGACAACAACGGTATGACAGCTCTGCACTGGGCCGCGAGAAATGGCCACCGGCCCCTTGTGGAATTGCTGCTGACAAATGATGCCGAGATCAATGCCAGGAACAACTCCGGGTGCACCCCCTTGCACTTGGCTGTTGAGAAGGGCGTGGCGGAATTGCTACTCGCCAACAACGCCGAACTCAATCCCAAAGACGACTGCGGCGAGACGCCTTTGCACCTTGCGGCGGCTGAGGGCCATAAAGAAATGGCGGAATTGCTGCTCGTTAGCGGTGCCGAGGTCAATGCCAGGAATGATTTTAACTCTACCCCTTTGGATTATGCCGAGGCCGAGGGCCATCGCGACGTCGCGGAATTGCTACGCCAGTACGGCGGCCAGGAATAACTGCATGCAACCGTAGCAAGTCCGTTGGGCAACCATCCGAATTCGGAGTAATTATGTATAACCCGGACTTGCTCCATGGGGAAGTGTTCTGGGGCTACTATGAACACGTCGAAAAGTTACTTAGAGGCAATCCTGATCTGGTCTTTAGCAGAGAGGAGCTAGGCGAGACACCGCTGCACGTCGTGGCATTGAGCGGCTATACGGACATTGCGGAATTATTGCTCGCCAACAAGGCCGAGGTCAATGCCAAGTGCAACGACGGCGGGACGCCCTTGCATTGGGCGATAGGCGCGGGACCTTTCCGCGGCGGGCGGCGTGAGCAGGGCAAGAAGATGGCGGAATTCCTGCTGGAGCACGGGGCCGACGTCAATGCCAGAGAAGACGACGGCAGGACGCCTTTGCACGAGGCGGCTTTCCGCGGCCAGAAGGATATAGTGGAATTGCTGCTCGCCCACCGGGCCGACGTCAATGCCAGATTCACTTTCGGCTCGCCGCTGCATGGGGCGGCGCTGGGGGGCAACAAGGACATCGCGGAATTGCTGCTGGCCCACCAGGCTGATGTGAGGGTGGCGGACGCCAACGGCAGCACACCGTTACATTACGCGTCGGCCAAAGGCTACAAGGACGTGGCTGCATTGCTGCTGGCGCATAACGGCGAGGTCAACGCCCCGGGAGTCTACGGCATAACTCCATTGCACTGCGCGGTAGAAGATGACCACATCGACATTGCGAAGTTGCTGCTGTCCAGGAGGGTCGACGTCAATGCCCGGACCGATAGCGGCCAGACTCCTTTGCACTGGGCGGCGACTGAGGGTGTCAAGGAGATGGCGGAGTTGCTGCTGGCGAGCAATGCCGACGTCAATGCGAGGGATAACGATGGTGACACGCCTTTGCACAAAGCAGTAATTTATGGCTATAAGCATCTGGCGGAACTCCTGCTGACCCACCATGCCGATGTCAATGCCAGAAATAACTCAGGCAAAACGCCTTTACACGTGGCGAGTAGCGACTGTGGTGACCACTTCGGATGCAAGGAGACGGCGAAACTACTGCGCCAGCACGGTGGACGCGAGTAAACTGTACCTGGCCATTCAGCTCTCTGGCGCCGCCCGGATCACGTTCCGCCCAGGTCGACCGAGAGCGCAGGCGGCCTAAAGCCCAGCGATATATTGCGCATCTGCAAGCAAGAGGTTGATTGGCTCGTGCAGGAATTTCCTGCGCAGTGGCGCGCTATCTCTGGTGGCAGCGAGACCCAAGGTGGGTAAGTCGACATTCGCCCGAGCGCTGGGCGTCCGGGAGGTGCATCAAACCGGAGCGGCGATTTTCATCGAACTCCCAACCCAATTCGTTTGCCGAACGCCCAGTGGCTCCATCTGCTGTGCAGCCACAGGACTAGCAGATGAAGTTGTACGATGCGACGCGTCCGGACCGAATTCCGCGCGCTCAGTGGCCTCGCAGATTGCCGAAATCGTGCCCTCGTGCGCACAGCCCGGTGGCTCGCGGTCAGGCTGTCTAACTGTCGCGGATCGCCGGCCAGCGTGGGAATTCGAGATGGACGGTGGTTCCATTTCCCGCTGACGACTGAAGCGAAATGCGGCCATCATGGCGCTCCATGATCTGCTTGCATAGACTCAGACCGATCCCAACGCCGGGATAGTTTCGGGACAGTCGTTGGAAGATTCGAAACACGCGCTCCGCGTACTCCGGCTCCAAGCCAATTCCATTGTCCTGGACATCGATCAACCAATCTGCGCCGGATTGTCTTGCCGAGACGTGAATTCGCGGCGCGGCCTCGGATCGAAATTTTACGGAATTGTCGAGAAGATGAAAGAAGAGTTCAGAGATCAGCTCATGGTCTCCTGTGATTGCCGGTAAATTATCCCAAGTTACGACGGCTTTTGCGGCCTCTAATGTGGGCTGCAAAATCGCTACTGCAGATTGGAGAACGGAGTTGAGAGAAACGGCACCCAGTTCTAAGGTCTTATGCTGCAGGTTCCAATAAGAGCGGAGCGCTTCCACCAGAGAATGCATTCTGGCGGCTCCCTCGCGCGCGAACCCCAGGAGCTGGATCGCTTCCGGGGAGACTGAGTGGCCGAAGCGGCGCTCGAACAGTTGCGTGTAGATACTCACCATCCGGATGGGCTCCTGCAGTTCGTGGCTGGCGGCCCAGGCAAACTGCTCCAAATCCCGGTTGGCGTTGGCTAAGTGACGCACGTACTTTTTCACTTCCTCTTCCGCGCGCTTGCGATCCGTCACGTCCTGTAGTAGCGAAAGCACAGCGTGCGTTCCGAACAGATCCATGCGGTGAGCAGCGATTTGTACCGTAATAATCCGGCCGTCTTTCAGAACATGTTTCCACTCGCCGGCATTCTGCAAGTCGGGTCTCCCGTGCAGCGTCTCGAAGAACGCAGGAACGTCTTCCGGAGGACGAATGTCGGTCGCGCTCATGGACAGGAATTCCTCGCGTGTATAGCCGTATTGCTTAATCGCCGCTTCGTTCACTTCGAGAAATCGTAACGTTTCCACATCGAACACCCACATCGGTTGCGGATTGTCCGCAAACAGCTTTCGGAATTTATGCTCGCTCTCCAAAAGAGTTCTTTCATAGCGTTTCCGCTCCGCGATATCCGCGAGGATACCGACTGTGCCCGTGATAGCTCCAGCGAGCGAGCGCAGGGGGGTGGTCCAGATGGCGCACTCCAGCAGCGATCCATCTTTGCGCAAGCGCTGCCGTTCCAACGCTGCATGCTGGAGACCGGTAGCGTACTGGCTCACCCATTGCCGGTACTCTCCGCGTTGGTCCTCGGGAATCACCGGGAGGTCGCCGCCGAGCACTTCCTGTTCCGTCCAGCCAAAGATGGATTCAGCCGCGCGGTTCCAAAACGTAACCCGCCCCATGAGGTCGATTCCCCAAATTGCCAGCGGAACAGTATTGAAAACGGTCTGAATCAGCTCGCGGGCTTCCCGTAGACTTTCCTGCTGACGGCGCCGCTCGGTAACATCGCGAATGACACCGGTGAACCAGCGGCGCGCGCCATCCCGGAATTCCCCAAACGATAGTTCCAGTGAAATTTCCGATCCGTCTTTGTGGAGCCCAGGTACTTCCAGAAGATGCCAGGAAGTGTGCCGCTGGTTTGTTTCGAGATAGCGGTGAAAGCCTGCGAGATGCGCGGCCCGCAGCGATTCGGGCATGAGCAGCGTCACAGGCCGCCCGACCAACGCATGTGGCTCATAACCAAAGATGCGTTCCACCGGAGGACTGGCAAATAGGATGTTACTTTCCTCGTCAATGGTCACGATCGCGTCCGAGATGGTTTCGACAATGACCCGGTATTGCTCTTCGCTACGGTGGACGGCTGCTTCGGCCTGAATGCGCGCGGTCACATCTGTTACCGAAATGAACTTTGCCGGACGGCCAAGGCCATCAATGGGCATCGCGGTGATCTCGACGGCGATAATGGTGCCATCCTTTTTGCGGTGTCTCCAGGGCCCGTCGGTGTGGCGCGTAGTCTGATGCACGGCAATGTCGTTCAGCAGGTCGGTGACATCTTCGGGCGGCCGGATATCGCGAATGGTCATCGACAGAAATTCTTCTCTCGAATATCCGTAATGGGCAATGGCGGCGGCATTCACGTCCAGAAAGGCCAGCGTCCGTTCGTCGAAAATCCACATCGGCTGCGGATTGTTTTCGAACAGCATGCGGTAGCGGCGCTCGGAAGCCTCCAGCGCCAACTGGGCCCGGTAGCGTTCCGTCACATCGCGGAAGACCAGAACGACACCATTCACTTGGCCGCGCCGATTACGAATCGGGGCGCTGGAATCGTCGATAGGCCGCTCAGTGCCGTCGCGCGAGACCAGGACCGTGTGATTTGCCAAGCCGATAACATTGCCCTGCGCAAGCACCCGAATCACCGGGTTTGCGGCCGGTGCGCGAGTTTCTTGATTCAAGATGCGGAACACCTCTTCGACTGGACGACCTTGTGCCTCGCCGAGGGCCCATCCGGTAAGGCGCTCGGCTACGGGATTCAGGAAAGTGACCGTACCGTGAACGTCGGTTGTGATGACGGCATCACCAATGCTGGCAAGGGTGGCTTCCAGCCAGAGTCGGGAATCACGCCGCATTGTCCCTCTACCCATTCATAAGAAAGTACTACAAGTACTATGGCGATTTCTGGTTACGGGTGCAGTCTGATGAATATGGGATTCGACAGGATCAACATGTTTCGCCGCGCATCTCTGATTTCGATTCGGAAGTATGAGGCGCGATGACAGGCGACGGCGCCATTCCAGTGAATCTCTCCATTTGGTGCGATCGGAAGGCCGATTGTGCTCTGCTCCGAGCCGACCAACTTCGCGACTGCTCCAGCGGCGCCGCTTCGCAGCGAGCACTGGACTGAAAAATGGATTTCAGCGGCGTGATCGAGCGTAATCTGGTCTCCTGGGATGGCGCGCGGGCGCTTCGGGTCCACTTGAGCCGTAAATTCCAGTTGGCCGGCATCTGGCCGGCTCATCATGTACACGTGCCCGCCGCGAATGCCGCGAAGTATTTCCGCTTGCGATAAGTCTTTGGCCCAGACGACTGTGGTTGGGTTTCCGGGTTGCGCGTCGTGAGTATCGCTTGCGGCGACGGCAGGTATTCGGAAGCCATGCCGCAGTTGCGCATCCCACCATTCAAGCGCGCGCTGGTCGGTTTCGTCCCAGGTAGAGTTCCAAACCTCGATCGCGTCGAGCCGGCCGCGATTGTCTCCGAAACTCCAATCGCAAGCCTGGCAATCCGCGAACGGATGATTGATGGTTAAGAGCGCATTGAGGGAATGCCCTTCGGAAACGACTTTCGTCATGCCCCGATCATCATGCGCGTTAATTCGGAATTCCAGAATGGTTCCGAGCGGCAGGCCGCAGGCGCCGATGTGTCCGCCGTCAGTCGTGATCTCCTCGCCGGGGATAATCAGCAGCTTGCTGCCCGTATTCAGGCGGGCGATGTCCGCATGATGACTGGCGGTGTTGTGATCGGTCATGCAGATGAAATCGAGACCGCGATTTTCGGCAACACCCGCGATGGCAGGCACGCTGATATGCCCATCGCTATGGAGCGTGTGCATGTGAAGATCCCCTTTGAACCAGCCCGGCGATACGCGGGCTACTTCTGAGTGCTGGACGGGCGCTGAAATCTGCGTGGTAGCGCCTCCGGTGGAGATCACAACCGTGACGGCGACGTCGACGCCCGGCTCAGCGACTTTATAGGCATCGAGATAGAGTTGCCAGCGCCCGCCTGGTATGGGGCCGCGCGTGTAACCGTACGCGGCTGCAGAAATGGAGAGAAATGCGCCGTTGGTGGACACCGGGCTTTTCCCGCGATAGCCGAGCAGGCTACGGGTAACGTCGACTGCGCGCGAATCGAAGACGCCCAGATCGACAACGTTCTTCCCACCGGCTTTGTCGTAGCTGTTCCAGAGATCGACGCGCGTGGCGTCTTCCGGAACGTTGAACGGAATATAGTTGTAGCGAACGCCACCCTGGCTGCGGGGTTTAATGTGCGTTTTCAGCGTGATGACAACCGGATGATCCTCGGCGGCATTGCTGAGGTTGCACGCAGCCCAAAACGCGAGCGTTGCGGCCGCCGCGCAATGAAATCTCATGGATGTGTGCTGGGCACGGCGACGATCTGGATCCCATTTACCGGGGCGCGGTATGTGTTGTCGCTGGAGGCGCCGTGCACGGCTAATAATGTGAACGTATCGCCAGCACAATTGGAGAACAGCACGTAATTGCCGGGAGAGCCGCCAGAAGCTTGGGTAAACGTACCGCTAAAATCGCTGTTCGGCGCGTCGAGGCCAGTGATTACTGCCGGATTTTGCGACTCGCAACCGGTCCGCCCTTTGCGGCCGAGAGTATTAGTTGGCGTCACCTGATAGTTCGCCTCGCGCGCGGACGTTCCATTACCGCCATCGAAATAGACGTAAACGTCGTATGCCGCAAATGGGATTCCGGCAACCTGAATCTGAGCGGGAACGGTGTTCGAATCGTCCTGATAGCCTTTCATCATTCGGAAATCGCCGGGCTGGTCCGCGATGCCGGTGTACCACATGTTCGGCGAAGTCCAACTCACCGCGGCGGAGATAGCGGCGCCCTGCTGATTCACCAGATTCGGCAGAAAACCGGAGTTTCCGTAGGATGCATTCCAATTGGGGCGTGCGACCACGCCCGCGACTTCGGAGGAGGCCATAGGCGCCACGTTGTAATCGCCGAAGTCCATTGAGATGCTATCGCCGTATGCTGCATTCCGAGCCGTGTAGTCGATCACGGAGATCGACATCTTGTTTGATGTTGCTAGTAGTCCATTTGCGGCCGTAGCGTGGGCGGCGATGGTGTAATTGCCCGGCGCGACGTTCTGCCAGTCGAAGGTGAATGGGGGCGCTGTGACAGTGCCGATGACGTGACCATTGGCCGAAAACTGCACTTGGGAAATAGATCCGTTCCGTACCGCCGCATCGGCAGTGAGATGCACGGTCGAGCCTGCGATGTAGAGCGAACCGGGCAGAGGAGTCACCATTTCAACGAGCGGCGGCTCGGCATTAGCGCTCACGCCGGGACCTTGCGCCGGCTGCATCACTGTTTGCAAGACGTCGAGCAGATTGGTGGAAGCCGGCGTCGCTAATTCACTCGGAATAGCGGGAGCGCTCCAGAACGGATTCAGAATTCCGTACGTCTCTTCCGCCCCGAAAGTGCGGCTCGTTCCGCGCGCCTCTGTTCCGTTGACGGCCCACCAGGACCAATCGAGATCGCGCTGATCGAGGTAATCGCGAAACGCTGACAGCCAGAATCCCGTGATGCAGGACGACGAGGTATGGCAGTTGCCGAATTCTCCGACCCATACGGGCGCGGTATAGGGCTGGCCGGGCGTGATGATGTATCCCCAAGCCTTATCGAGCGCTGTGAAGAGGTCAGCTTCGTTGCTGACCGAGTTGTGGTCGAATGAATAGTCGTGCGCGGAGTACACCAGATGGTTCGGGACGCTCAGCCTGACCGGTAAGCTGGCAACCCCGGTGAGATCAAGAGCATAGTTGATTCCCTCCACAATGATCAGCAGATTGGGATTTACGCTGAGCACTGCGTTACCGCCGCGCTCAGCCGCCGCGCGCCAGTCTGTGACCGGACTTCCGCCCCAGGTAGCGCTTCCGCGCAGCTCATTCCGAAGATCGGCGCCAATGACTTGCGGCACGTTCGCGTAGCGCTTCGCCATGCCCTGCCAGTCGGCAATCCAGGCGCTTTCCGGATAATCGGTGTTGTACCAAAGCGTATTGCCATCGTTACCACTACAGCACCAATCGCCGTTGCTCATGTGATTGTCGAGAATGATGAGGAGTCCTTCATTGGCCAATGCGTGAATGGTTGCATCGAACACGTGCATGGCACGCTTGCCCTTCAGATCCGGGTTGGCCGCGACCGTATAATCCGGAACAATCGGGTTCGTCTCATAGAGCTCGTTGGACCACGGCAAACGCACGGAATTGAATCCCATACTTTTGATGCGATGCGCGATGTTCTGGAGCGTATCGATCTCGAGCCCGGCAACCACATGGTCTTGTTCTTCGGCGCCATACCAATTGACGCTGCGCAATTTGACGCGAGTTCCTGCCGCGTCCACAATCCACCGGCCCTCTGTGTGAAGCGGAAGAGCTATATCGGCCTGCGCACCGAATAGAACAGAGGCGCCGAGGAATGTAAGGAATGTAAGGTGAATAGAAGTAAAGCGAGCCATTTTCATTTAAGCAATCTCCGCGCGACGAACTTTCAGTCCTTCATATATCGCATTGCCCAGAGTTTGAAGCACGCAAACGGCAATCCCATCCATAATCACAAACGTGAGCCCGGTATGAATCCCAGTGCGTTGCGATAAGCCGCCGGTTGCCCAGGGCAGCGTGATCCCTCCGGTCAGCGCAACACCGATTAAGATACTAAACACAGTGCCAGTATAGGCCGGAAACCAGGAGCCGGCCTCGGCAAGCACTGTGGGAAAGATGGTTGCAATGCTGAGGCCGAGGAGGACAACTCCGATAGCCATGGCCCAGCCCGGCGGTGCAAACAAGACGAGAAGCATACTTCCGGCGACTCCGATTGCGCTCGCTTGCACTAACCGGACCGGATGAATCCGCATCCTGCCCATCACGATGCGCCCGATCATGATTGCTCCCCAATAAACTGCAAGTAAGTAGGAAGCGACAGATACTCCGATTCCAGAGTAGGTTGTGAAGTAAGTGGTGAGATAGCCGCCGATGATGAACTCGTTGCCCGATTCGAAGAATAGCAAGAAGGCCAGAGCCCAAATCAGCGGCTTTTTCAGAAGTCGAACAGCTTGATGCAGTGGCGTGCCGGAGCGGTGCTGTGGCTCGGGGAACGCGAGAACTAACCCAAGTACGGCAGGAATGAGAACCAGACCTGCCGTGAGATAGAGAATGTTCACCAGCCCGAAGCTGTGCAGCAACGATCCAATCGTGAATGGAATGAACAGCGCACCGATCCCGAAGAAAACGCCGAGCAGATTCAGCGCGGCGGTCTTCTGCCCCCACTCCGGATAGATATCCGAGATGAGTGTGTTGGTGGTCTGATTTAACACACCGCCGCCGAAACCCAGCACGATAACGGCGGCTCGAACACCCGCGAATGCGGCTGCCTGGGCGATTAACACGAGAGCAAAAGCGACCAGACACGCGCCGCTGATCAGCGGCCATTTATGGCCAAAGCGGTCGAGCAGAGGCCCAGTAATGAGCGTAGCCGCCAGCATGGCAGCGTTCATTGCCAGAAACAGATCTCCGGCATGGGCCAGGTTGATGTGCATGCGGCCGGCGATGACGGGCAGAATCGCGCCCAGAATTGCCATGACGATGCCAAAGCCGAACATGCCCGCGTAGGCGGCGATACTAAGCCAGCGCGAGTTCCTGATAGCAATCACGATGGCTTACCGGCGGTTGCGGGAGAAGAATGCTTCGGTGAAATGCTCGAACACCTTCTGATTGTGGTCTGGCTCGATCCCCGGTACGTTGGGAGAGACAAACGTGGGCGGCACTTTTCCGCGTTTCGCAAGCTGCGCGCCGGATTCGGCGACCAGGGACATGGCGATAAATACAGCCGCAATCGTCGATGCGGCGGCAATCTTTTCAGGCTGGCCAACGTTCACCTGGGCGTCTTCCGGATCTACGCAATTATCGATGGCGATATCGGCAACGTCGGGAAGTTTATTGCCGCTCGAATGTTTGGCCTTCCTCGCTCCGGCGTTCGCCAGGGAGGAGACTGTAATGATCTGCGCTCCTCTGGCTTTTGCATAAAGCGCAGCTTCGATAGCAGCCGCATTCAAACCGCCGTGCGAAAAGGCGATGAGTACGTCACCCGGTACAAACGGATAACTTTGCAGAAACTTTTCGATATAGCCTTCCTGCTGCTCCAGCCAGAGTAATTCCCTGGCACCGCCGGGGCCAATGACGTTCGTCCACATGAGGCGCGGATCATACAACGGGAAGAATCCGACAAAACTGCCGTAGCGTGGGAACACATCCATTACGGGAATGACGGAATGCCCGCTTCCGAAAAGATAGACGCGCTTGCCGCTGCCGATCGCGGTGGCGATCGTCTGCCCGGCTTGCTGCAAGAGCTTCAATTGCGTGCTGTGAATGCGGGCGAGTATGCCGGATATTTTTGAATAGTATTGTTCTGCTGACATAGAACTTACGAGTGTACGTGTTGCCAGGCCAACCAGGCAGCTCCGAGGAGTCCGGCATCTTCGCAGAGTTGAGTCAACTCGATGCGGACCTGCTGCGCGGCTACGGGCTGGGACCAGTCTAATGCTTTTGTTCGGATGGAATCGAGGAAGCGAGAGCCCTGCTGCATCAAGCCTCCCCCGAGGACGACGATTTCCGGATTCAGGATGCTGATCAGATTCGCAACGCCGAGCGCCAGGTATTCGGCCGTGGTCTCAATGGCGGCGAGCGCGTGTTGGTCGCCCCGGCCGGCTGCTTGAAACGCTTCTTCCGCGGAATTCGTTCCGGCGCGGCGAGCGAGCGCAGGCCCGGCCGCTTCGGCTTCCCAGCAGCCGACCTGTTTATAGATGTCGTGATCGGGGCCCGCGAAGCGAAACCAACCCACTGCGCCTGCGACGCCGCCGGTTCCATGCACCGGTCTGCCATCAATCAGAATGCCGGCTCCGATTCCCGTCCCAACAGCCAGGAACACGACGTTGTTGAAGCCCCGCGCGGCGCCCCGCCATTGCTCGCCCAGTACATAGCCGGCGCGGTCATTGTCCATCACAAGCGGATACGGTAAAACGCGCTCTAATTCGCTCCGGAGAGGAACATCTTGCTGACCCCACAGGTTCGGCGCCCAGACATCGCCCGTGTCCGGTTTGTAAATGCCCGGTACGATCAAGCCAACTGCGCTTACGTTGCGTTCTGAGAATACGCACTTCGCGCAGGTGTCCACCATGCCGGCAATTTGGCGGGCGCATTCGACAATGCCCGCCCGCGCGACGGGAGTTTTTTGGCGGAAATGAATAATGCCGCTCCGGTCCACAGCGGCGGCGGCCAGCTTCGTTCCGCCCAGGTCGACCGCAATCACGAAGTCAGCGTTTGGCATCCAGTTCGAAGACCCAAATCGCGTGACCGGGCAACGTCTTGTGGACGGAAACGCGTCCATTCTGCATTTCGAAGGGCACGCCCTTTTCGTCAATCAGATCCGAAGCATTTTGCACCCGCCAAGGGGCATGGATGGACAACCCGCAGTCAGACGCTTCGGATCCATGGTTGAATACAAAGACAATTTGCTGGGAGTCGCTCACAAGTCGGCGCACTTCGACTTGCGCGCCTCCGGAAACCGTTACGTCCTCATTCACGCCGGCATTGCGGGCCAGATCGAGAAAGAAACGCTTCGCCGCATCGTTTGGTTCACGATAATACGCCAAGGCCGCAAACGTACCGATCAGGATCGCATGCCCCTTGCCGTAAGAATGCCTCACGATAGCCGGCTGTCCTCCGGCAAACGTGCCCATCACGCGGGAACCGGAATAGGGACTTAGTTCTTCCTCAAATGCGGCTCCGGGAACCGTGGCGCCGGAAATCTTAAGTTGCGGATGCTCCTCCGGCCGGATCATTTTCTCGCGAGCGCCGAACACTTCGTCCAATCCAAAGCCGGGAATCACGTCGCTCGCGAACCCGCGTTCATCGTTCCAGGCGAGCCGCGCCTCGGCAACGGCCGTCCCTCCATTCGCGACAAAGCGTTTGATCGCCTCCGCAGTTTGCTTCGACAGCATGACGGGATAGGGCACGAACACAATTTTGTATTGATCCGCATGCGGCCCGGTCAAGTCTTGCGGCTCCACAAAATCGACGGGAATCTGTTGTTCGAAGAAAGCGCGATAGAGTCCCATCAGCGAATCCGGTTCGGCGCTGCCCAATTTCGAAAGCGATGGCTGCGAGCCGCCCACCATGTAAGAGAGGCGGTTGTATAGAATCGCCACTTGCGCCGGGGCGGGGTGAGACTCAAGCAGGGCCTTTGAATGTTGCTCAATCACGTTCGCGACGCGTCCGGCGGCGCGGGCACGCTCTGTCAAGCTGCCATCCAGATTGATGAGCCCGTATCCGTTCGATTCAAAGCCGGAACTCATGGGATACCAGGCATAAATTGCCAGCTCCCGCGCGCCGTGCGCGACCACCTGCCACATCCAGAACTGCTCATCCTGCGCAGTAACAGGTTCCGCAATACGCATTCCGGTAGCGCCCTGTCCGGCCTGCAATTCGCCAATCCAAAATCCCTTGCCCAAGCTATGTCCGGCGGAACGCGTGAAGTCCAATCCGGCCGCCAGTTTGCCATAACTCCAGGGCTGCGTCGATTGCGAATGTTTGGGATAGAGCGATGTTCCAAAGAAATCCGCGTTTGCCGACATCTTCCAATCGTCCGGTTCGCCGTAACCGTCGGTCGGCGAGGTGAAGAGTCCGGGAGCGGCGGCGTGGCTGGTAATGGGATGGGTGTGGTCAGCGGTGCGTACAGCATCCGTCCGCGTTTTCAAGTCGCCCGCTAGCTTGTCTGTGATGAAATTGCGCCAATCCATGTAATCCGTGTAAGAAAGAATGGTCGGATAACGTGGCGGCGCGACTTGCTCCCACTGGGTGAAATCGCGATACCAGGCTGTATTCAATGCCTCCAGAGTTCCGTATTTGCGTTTCAGCCAGTTTCGAAAGCGTGCCTGACTATTCGGGCAATAACAAAACTCCGGGTTACGCAGATAGGGAAACTCGGCCCAGTTAATCACATGCGGCTCGCTCCAGACGTCCCAACCGGCAAGCGCGTTGTAACGATTGGCATCTTCGGATAACGCAGAAAGAAATTTGACGATCTCCTGACGGACTCCCGGATGATCGATGCAATAGCCGGGCGCGGTTTGCGAATCGATGACAGCTCCGCTGCGATCCACGAATCGCGCATCGGGATAACGCTGCCCCACCCAGTCCGGCGCGGAATCGAGATACACCTGGACAATCACGTGCAAATGGCGCTGCTCCGCAACACGCAAGAGTAAATCGAGGTTGGCGAACGAAAAGCGGCCTGGCTGCGGCTCGCCGGTGGCCCAATCGAGCCAGGTCTTTACGGTATTGAAACCGGCCGCCTGAATCGCATCCAGGTCCTTTCCCCAGCGTGCTGCGCTCGTGCTGTCAATGTGCTCGAGCATCGGTGCGCGGGCCTTGCCGCCGCTGTACCAGACGGCTACTGGAAAGAAGGCGCCCGTCGTGCTGTCGGCACACCAGGCAATGAACCCGCACAACAGCAGAGCTGCCGAAGTCTTCGTGAGTATCCGCATTATCCTCGCGCTTTAAAAACTAAACTTCGCGGCAAATTGTAACTGCCGTGGAGCATTGACTGTACTCGTAATCTGACCGAAGCCGGCCATATTTGCGGCCGTGGGTGTTGGGTTCCAGAACACGCGAGGATATCCGAGTTGTGGCGTATTGGTGACGTTATAAGCGGCGAATTCCAGTTGTAAATTTGTTTTCTCCGTCAGCGGGAAGTTCTTGTAGATGGAGGCGTCGAGGTTATGGCCGCCGTCCGTGCGCACGTGAGTCAAGTAGGCCGGGGCAGTTCCTGGAAAGAAGCGGCTGGCGGGCTGACCCAGACAAGTATAGTTGAACCATTGCGCCACGGTATGCGCGGCACCCTGCGAAGGGTCGCACGTCAAGTTCACGCGCTGCGAGAAATACGGATCTCCGGTGCCGGTAGGGTCGTTGATGGGGACGCCGCTGCTGAAATATACGATTGCGTTGGCCGTCCAGCCGCCAAGAAGCTTATCCGCGACGCCGCCCAGGCCTATGGCGCGATTCTTTCCAATGGGCAAGTCGTACGAGGCCTGCCATGTGAAGCTGTAACTCAGATCCTGCGGGCTCAAGCCCCGCTCCAGCTTTAGGTTCCGCCAATCCTGATAGGTGCTCGAATGCGAGCCAATAAAGGACAAAGGCGGTTTCAATTCGTCGGTAATCAGCTTGCCCCAGGTAAAGGCCAGTAAGGTGGTGAAGTGGGACGTGAGCCGTTTCTGCAGTTTTGTCTGCAGCGAGTGATAGATGGAATCTCCGCCCGGATAGCCGAAGACGGTTACTCCGCAGTTGATGCTGCCGCAATTAAATTGCGGGAACGGCTCCAGGGCGAGAAACTGCGGCACGGTTGATTTGTTGTAGAAAGCGGAAGTGGCTGGGAATACGGGCGCCCAGGCATTCGGTATTGCCGCGCTCAAGCCTGTCTGATACTGACCGATCACACCGAGCGGAAGTTGATTCAGGCTGACTCCCGCCAACGGAAGGTGCAGGCCGCGGCTGCCCACCCAAGCCGCCGAAAACGTATACTCCTGTGGAAACTGGTACTCCACGCCGAAGTTGAAATCGTAAGTCGTCGGGGTCGGCTGCCTATGTAGCGCGGTCGCGAGCGTGCTTCCGAGATTCGTGGCGGGTCCCAGCGAACCGTTCGTCGGCTGCACCACACCATTCGGGAATGGATTACTAAGTGAATTCACCATGACGGTGTTGCCGTTGGCGTTGTAAGCGGTCGGAACCCAGTTTGTGGAGGCAAAGAAGCCATCGCTGTCCAAGGCGGAGTTGGCCACCATCTGCGTGCTCGGACCGTAATAAATACCGAAACCGCCCCGAATGACCATTCGCTCGACCGGCTGATACGCGAGCCCGATGCGCGGCCCCACATTGTTCCAGTTCGTGGCGAATGGACTGCGGTTGCCGTGGCCGGCGAACTGCTCGCCTCCCACTAATGGCACTCCATTGACTGTGAAGTGTACGGAAGGATCGAAGTATTCGAGCCGGTTATAGCGCTCTGTCCGGCCCCCAAAGACATCCCAACGCAGGCCCAGGTTGAGCACCAGTTTCTGAGTTAGATGATAGTTATCTTGAATATAAGCCGCATAGTAAGGGCTGGCCTGCGCGCCGAAAATATCCTTGGTGAAATTACTGGATTCGGAGCCAGGCGCTTCTCCCATCCCGAGCAGAAGTGACGCGAAATCGCTGCCGTTTCCAGCAAACGTAGTAGAGCTCGTTGCGGTATTGTCGAAGGCGTACGACCCGCTCGGCGCAACCGGCTGCCCTTCATTCATGAACAGCTTTTGAAATTCAAAGCCAAAGCTGAGATCATGTTTGCCCTTGGTCGTGTTGACCGCCGCGATGACATCCTGGCTCATACTCGCGAAGTGGAACGTTGTGTAAGGATTTGAGCCAAGATTACTGGTCACGTTGCCGAAGCTGACGAACGGAATATCGCGATAGACTTGCTGGGCCGCAAGCGAGGCCGGAAAGCCGAGGGAAGTCATATCGAAATTCACCTGGCGCGGATCGCCCGTTTGATTCTCGAAGTGCCGGGTAAACGAATAACGCAGTTCGAGCACTGTGGAAGGCGTCAAAGTTACGTCGTCCGCTAGAAGCACATTCCGGCCATTCGTGATGTTCTGGTAATAGTAAGGATCGTAAATATTGTTCGCGCCGTACAGATCGGCATTGCCGAATTTCAGGCGGTCGAACGATAAGCGGCCGAAAATGCGCTGGCGGTCGCCTTGATAATAGTCAAGCCGCACGTCGAATTTCTGTGCATCGTTCGGATCTAGCGCGGAGGCGAAGTAGTTATTCGCGTGATACACGCCCACTCCCGGCTGATTGGGCAAGGGAAACTGCTGGGCGTATTTCAAGGCGATTGGATTCAGTACGGATGCGGGCATCGTGTTTCCGCTGAATGGCTGCCGCTTGCCGTTCGGGAGGTCGGGCGCAAGCGGGTTATACAGGGTGAATCCATCGGCAGAGAAATCGCCGCTGCGTTCTGCAGCCGTTGGCACGGTGTAGGTTCCGGTCTGCAGCAATCCCTGTTGCGTCGCCTCGTAGTCGCCGAAAAAGAAGAGTTTATTATGCGCGATAGGGCCCCCGAACGAACCGCCTTCCTGATAACGATGGAAATCGGGCGGCTGATTGGGCTGGCCGCTCGCTAGCTGCTTTGTCTTCACAAAAAGATCGTTTGCGCTGAAAGCATTCGGCCGGATGTACGCAAAAGCGTCTCCGTGAAATTGATTTGTTCCCGACTTCGTCACCAGGCTGATGACGCCTGCTCCCGCGCTCTGGTAGTTCGCCGGAACGCTCTGCGTCTCGACCCGATACTCCTGTACATCGTCGAGGGGAACCTGAAAGGCGGGAATCAGGCTGGCCAAGTTGTTCTCTGGAATCGCAATGGGGCTGCCGTCGAGCAGGTAGTATGCTGACCCCTGCTGCGCGCCGTTCATCGTGTAGCCCGAAACATCCGCGCCCGGCCGCGAATTAAAGACCGCCTGCGTATCGGCGGCGTTTGGTACTCCATTGGCTGCATAGACGCCGGCGCTCAATTGCACCAGCTCGTAAATGTCGCGCGTGACGAGTGGAACGCGGTTAATGGTGGGCGCTGTGATCAGTTGGCCGATGGTTGCGTTGCTTGCTTCAATCAGCGGCGGCGCTTCCGTTACCGTGACGACCTGGTTCACCGCCCCGGGACTCAGCGTAATATTTACGGTGGCGACCTGGTCCACCGTGACCGTCACATTGTCCTGCACCACGGTCGTAAAACTCGGATGCTTCACCGTCACGCGGTACCTGGCTGGAACCAGCGAAACGAACGAGTAGAGCCCGGAGCCTGTTGTCACGGTAGAGAGCGTGACGCCGGTATCTATATTGGTCAACTCGACGGATGCTCCGGGAATTACAGCCCCGGAGCTATCGGTTACTGTGCCGCTTACGCCGCCGCGCCCTGCCTGCGCCCGGATGCCGGACGCGGCGAGCAAGAGCAGACACAGCAGTTTGCAGAACCGCCCGCGTAAGCAAGCGGCCGGATACGCGATTTTCATGACAACACCCTCCCAAAACTTGTTCAAAGCTATCATAGATCAGTCAATATAAACACTGAACCATGCTGCAATCAGCTCAGAGTCCGGATGCCTTGCTGGCCGAATGCGCCAGCCTTGACAAACTCTCGCCGGTGCCGCTGTATCACCAGTTGCGAGTCCTTCTTCAGCAGAAGATCGAAAGCGGTCTGCTTGAACCGAATGTGCGTTTGCCCTCGGAAGATGCGATTGCTTCGCGTTGCGGCATCAGCAAGATCACGGTGCGGCAGGCGCTGCTGGATCTGGAACATGCCGGTCTTATTAAGCGCTATCAGGGGCGGGGAACATTCGTCGCGGGTCAACGCGTGCAGCAGGGGCCACGCAAACTCTCCAGCTTCACCGGCGAAATGCGCCTGCGCGGGCTCGCATCTTCGTCGCAGGTTCTCGAACAGCGCGTCTTGAAGAGCGACGCAGCGCTTGCCGAGAAGTTGGAGGTGCGGAAGGGAGAGGAGCTATTTCTCCTCCGGCGTCTCCGGCTGGCGGCTGGGGAAGCGATGGGCGTCCAAACTGCGTATCTGCCCCTCGCGCTTGTACCAGGAATCCCGGGGCTCGATTTTACGAACGCTTCGCTCTATGACGTATTACAACGCAAGTACAGGCTCAAACCGGCGAGCGCACGCGAGACTCATTTTGCGGTTGCGCTGAAACGGGCGGAGGCCAAACTTCTCGGATTAAGACCAGGAGCTCCGGCGCTGGCAGCCGAGCGCGTCACGAGACTTCAGGATGGACGCTTGCTCGAATATGTGGAATCCGTGATGGCGGCGGACCGGTATCAGATCGTGTTGCAGTTGACTGATTTCTAATCCGCTCAGATCGGGCGATCCAGGGTAAAACAGAACAGCGTATCGCCGGCCGCGATCAGAATATACTGCTTCCCGTCAATGCTGTACGTGATGGGTCCAGCGCTAGCGTTGGCGGTCATTCCCGCATGCCATAGAAGCTTGCCACTCTTTGCGTCAAACGCAACGATATTTCGTTGATTGCTGCTCAGTAGAAGATTACCGGCAGTTGTTAGTATCGAGGCGATGCCGCTGCCGCTGGGCCAATCGTGACGCCATTTGATATCGCCGGTCTTGTAATCAATGGCAAGTAATGCGCCGCCTTCGCCTCCAGCGACGCGATCGATACCAGCCCAGCCTTCCGGGCGCTCGTCGGTATCGGTCAGGTAGTACATGCTGTAGGCGCGATTCGAGCCGACATAGAACAACCCGGTTTGCGGATCGAAGCTGGGTGCAGGCCAGTTCGTGGCTCCACTCGAATTAGGTGAAACCAGCACACCGTCCACGCTGGGAAACTTGGCCGGATCGGGAATGGGCTGGCCGTTGGGCTTGAACCCTTTCAGCCAATTCAAAGTATCGATGAACGGCTTGGTCAAAATGTGCTGGCCGTTGGTGCGATCCAGCACAAAAAATAGACCATTGCGGCTCGCCTGAATCAGCAACTTGCGAGGCTTCCCGTCGATGGTGCCATCCACCAGGACGGGTGTTTCCACCGCATCCCAGTCGTGGACATCGTGCGGGGAAACCTGGTAATACCAGACCATCTTGCCGGTATCCGGATTGAGCGCAACGATCGAGCAAGTGTAGAGATTGTCTCCCTTGCGGCTCTTATCGGCCATCACCGGATTCGGATTGCCTGTGCCGATGTAATAAAGATTCAGCTCCGGATCGTAAGTTCCGGGCATCCACGTCTGGCCCGTTCCATGCGCGGCCGCGTATTCATCCGGCCAGGTCTCAATTCCCGGCTCTCGTTTGCGCGGAGTGGTCCACCATTTCCACTGAAGGGCTCCGGTTTCCGGATCGTGCGATTCGATGAAGCCTGGATTGTCCAGATGATCGCCGCCGATCCCGACCAGAATGTGGTTGCCCACCACAACTGGCGCGACGGTGGACGTATAGTCGAGTTTCGGATCGGCAATCTGCACCTTCCAGCGCTCTTTGCCGGTTGTGGCATCGAGACTGACGAGGTGGCTGTCGGGAGTTTCAAAGAACAGCCAGTTTTCATACATTCCGAGGCCGCGGTTGCCAATGGTGCTGCCGGTATTGGGCGGGTACTCGTAGTGCCAAAGCTCGCGTCCGGTGCGAACGTCGGCGGCCCAGACGTTGTTCGGCGCGGTGAAATAAAGCACATCGTTTACCAGCAGCGGAGTGGATTTGATCTGGATGTTTACTCCGCTCCGGTCGCTCTGAAAACGCGACGCCCAGGCGAGCGAGAGATTGTGAACGTTCGAGGAGTTGATTTGATCGAGCGCGCTAAACCGGCGGCCGGAATAATCGCCGTTGTAAGTCGGCCACGCGTTCGGCGGCTGGTTCCGCAGGGCGGCCGGGTCAAGTCCCTGCGCGATGGCAAAACCCGGAAGGGCAGCCAGAGTCAACGCAATCAGATATAGGGGAAACTTCATTTCAAACTCGCCAGGTATGCAGTGACGTTGTGGATATCGGCATCGGTGTACTTATGCAGCAGCTCCTCATGCGCGCTCAAAGGATCGTGAACGGTCACCTGAATCCCCGTGCCCTCTCGGCTGAATGAATGAAACTGGTTATGAGAATCGCGTAATCCAACCGTGAAATCGTCGATCTGTTCGAGCTTTCCGGAAATTGTTTGGCCGTCCGGCAACGTAACGGTCACGGTGCGGGCAACTTCCCGGCTGGGACGCCCGGCTCCATTTCCGGCGCGAACGCGAGTTCGATTGGTGCCCGGCTGCAACCACCGCGATTGCAGCGAGAAGGCGTCGTACTTACGCCCAATCCCGGCCAGGTCGCCAGTTACGGAGTGGCAGGATTTGCACCCGCCGGTCGTATTGAAGTAGACTTCCCCTTTTTTCGGATCGCCGGTCAATACGTTTTGGAAGATATACGTTCCGCGGTGGCCCGCCGAATAAGTACGCACATGCAGCCACGCCACGACATCTGAGATTTGTGCCTCGGTCAACCCGAGTTTGGGCATTCCCTTGTCCGGGCGGCCCTCGCGGATCACGGGCGCAATCAAGATCCCCTTCTCGTCGTCGAGCACCAACAACGAGCGCACCAAGTCCGGCGCACCCGGTCCTCCGTTGGCCGCCTGGCCGTGACAGCCGGCGCAGTACGTGCGGAAAACTTTGCCGCCGCGCGCGACGGCTGCTGGATCCTGCTTCGCCCCTGCGATAGCGGCTGCGCTCATAATCTGGTCTCCGCCGGCAGGGCCGGCGTGTACGGGCTCGGTGCTCGGCTCCTGAGCAAACAGATACGGAACTGTGGCGGTCAGGAGTACGGCTTGCCCACAGATCAACTTCAAATAATGCATTTCGGAGATTGCCGGTATCCGGTATCGCGCTGAGGCCATTGCATCAGACCGGCTATTGCCATTCTGCCATGGCACGGCCCTTCCAATACTCCTGGATCTCTTCGAGCGGCTTGTTTTTTGTTTCGGGCACGAAGAACCAGGTGAACACGGCCTGAAGTACAGACATTGCGGCAAGGAAGCCGAACGTGACGGCCTTGCCGATCTGATTAAACGCAAGCGGGAAGAACAAGACTACGGCGGCGTTCGCGATCCACTGCGTCAAAACCGGCACGCTCATGGCGGTCCCGCGCAGATCGTTGGGAAAGATTTCTGGCACGAGCGTCCAAAAGACCGGTCCAATGCAGGAAGCAAAAAAGGCCAAATAACCGAGGATGTAGGCGAGAACCGCCGAACTTCGGAAGTTGCTGCCTAGGGCGGTCAACAGAAGTAGTATCAGAGCGGCGGCCATGCCGAGCGAACCAATAATGTAAAGCGGCTTCCGTCCATACCGATCAATCGCCCAAAACGACACGAATGTGAATGCGAAGTTTGTGAGGCCGATGATGATGGTGGAGAACAGCGCAGCATCGATCTTCCAGCCCGCGGATTTCAGAATGGCAGGGGCGTAATCGATGATCGTGTTAATACCCGAGACATGAACCAGAATGGCCAGGCAGAAACCGACCAGCACCGCGCGCCGGATGCCAGGCTGGAAGAGATCGCGCCATGCTCTACGGCGATTCGAGAGGCTCCCTCGGATTTCCGAGGCTTCAAATTCGGCGCTTTCCGGACCGGCGATGCGCGCGAGAATCGCGAACCCTTCCTTTTCTCTACCGGCCATAAAGAGATAGCGCGGGGTCTCGGGAACGAAAAGCAGCATGATGAAGAAGATGACTGACGGAATAATGCCCGTAATGAACATCCAGCGCCAGTTTTCCGCTCCGATGCCGCGCAACGCATAATTGATCGCGTAAGAAATCAGAATGCCCGTGACAATCGACATTTGATAGAGCGTGCCCATACGCCCGCGCAGGGAGGGCGGCGAAACTTCCGCGACATACATGGGCGAAAGAATGGAGGCTCCTCCCACGGCTAGGCCGCCCAGAAAGCGCGCCCCAATGAATGCCGTGAAACTGGGCGCGAGACCAGTGGCGAGCGATGTCAGCGCAAACAGGACTGCCACAATCAGCAGGATCTTCTTGCGCCCATAGAAATCCGTGAGCCGTCCCGCGGCGGTCGAACCCAGCACGCAACCGAATAAGAGGGAACTGAACGCCCATCCCAAACTCAAATCGCTGAGATGGAAATGCTCCGTCAGAAATGGACCGGCGCCCGTGATGATTGCTATGTCGAAACCGAAAAGCAGACCGCCCAAAGCGGCGGTGGCGGCTAACACAATCACGTACGAAAAATTGATGTTACTCTTCATGCAGATGGGCAAAACACTCAGCCAGCAGCAGCTTGGAGCATATCAGGAACGAGGCTTTCTATTTCCATTTCCGGTCCTCTCCGGAACTGAGACGCATGGCCTGCGATCAAAGCTGGAAAATCTGGAAGAACGCCACGGCGGGCGTTTGCCGGCGCGGATCAATCGGAAGCCGCACCTGTTGCTCACGTGGCTCAACGAGCTGATTCGCGATCCCCGCATTCTCGATCCCGTGGAAGATATTCTCGGGCCGAACATTCTGTGTTGGGGTTCGGGGTTTTTCACCAAGAATGCTCACGACCCTGCGCGCGTCACGTGGCATCAGGACGCAACCTATTGGGGGCTCTCGGAACCCGACATTGTCACGGCCTGGGTCGCGTTCACGCCCAGCACCCCCGAAAACGGCTGCATGCGCGTGGTTCCCGGAACGCACACCCTTCAGCAACTTCCGCATCGGGAGACGTTCGCTCAGGATAATCTTCTGAGCCGCGGCCAGGAAATCGCGGTGGATGTTGACGAATCCAAAGCCGTCGATATCGTGTTAGCTCCTGGGCAGATGTCGCTGCATCACGTGCTGCTGGTTCACGGTTCGGAGCCGAACACGAGCGATCACCGGCGTATCGGCTTTGCAATTCGTTACGTGCCAACCTATGTGCGGCAGCTAACTGGCGTTCGCGACAGCGCCACTTTGGTGCGCGGCACGGACGAATACGATAATTTCGTGCTGGAGCCCGCTCCGGTTTCGGATTTTCATCCGGACGCGGTCGCGTTCCACTCGGAGATGCTGGAGGCTAACGACCAGATTCTCTATCGGGGCGTGCCCGATCGAGCTGGATAATTTCGACCGGATGGTCAGAAGGGAATCTCACGTTCCAACCTCGCGTGAGATCGATTCGACCCGGAGCTTGATGCGCGATAACGGATTTCGCCTGATAGGCAACGCCTGGAACTGCGGGCAGGCGAACGTCTGCCGATTCCGCTCGGCTCTGATTTTTGAAGAGCACGATGATTCCGCCTGCGTCGCGACTGAGCCGTGCGAATCCATCCCACGAAGCAGCGTTCGGCTGCATCCAGCTTCCGAGCGGAAAAAACGAATCGCTCAGTGATGTGCGGTTGCGAAGATCTTTGTACCAGCGAATCTTTTCCGAATACCATTGGCGCTCGCTCGGAGACAGTTTGCGCAGGTCTCCGAGCAGCAGGGGACCGCTCCCGATCTCGGTAGCAAAGCGCTCCTCTACAGGCGAACTGGCAGCCTGCAGATTTCCGATCAGCATGGCTTCGCTAGGAATGGAGAGTGTGCGCGAATAGAGCAGCATGCGTGCGTTCAGCGGACCGCCATCCGACGCGGCAGTGTCCTTTACGTTGCTGAGCCAGTCGAGGTCGGCACACTGCAACAGGCCCAGATCGATTAAATGTTTTTCTCCCCACAGCTCGAACGTGTAGTCGACCAGGACCTCCGGATGCGTGCGATAAAGCTGCTCTCCGATGTATTGCAGGGATTCATAGATGCGCGTCAAAGATTCTGCCCAATCGCGGTGCCAGTGACCGCTGGCGTAGCAGCCGGGCTGCTCGCCGTAGGCGTTGAACACGGTGGTTAAATCCACTTTGATGTAGGCGGGATGGTAACGCTCGACCAATTGCGTCAGGCGCGTTAATGCCGCATTCCGGTAACCGCTGGCCAGGCACATCACGGCCCGTCTGCCCGCCGCGGTTCCGGTAAACTTCGGCGCTCCGTGCGCATCGCGGCAGACCCATTCGGGATGAGCCCGATAATCCGGGGCCTCTGTGCTGATTGCCGCCAGGGGAACCCAAAGGCCGAGCCGGAGATGGTTGGAATCGAGTGTAGACTTCACGCCCTCGAATCCACCCGGAAAGCGCACACGGTCGAAATCATTCGATCCGTATTCGGTCTGCCAGCCGTCGTCGATGGTGAAAATGTCCATCCCAATCTCGCGCGCAACGGGCGCGAGCTCTGCCATCGTTTGCTGATTGATGCCGCGCAGGAACGGCTCCCAGGTGTTAAAGATCCAGGGAGGCTGCCCCGTTCCATGCCGCCGCGCCAGGATCTGTGCCGCATAGCGCGGAACCGCCCAATGAGAATCTGACAGCCCATGATGATCGAAGAAAAACACCAAGGAGCTTTTGGCCGATTCGAATGTCTCGCCGGGGTTGAGCGTGCGACCGAACGGGAACAGGTCGGTGTCGTACATAACCATGAACCGTTCGGACCAACCCGAGCCGACTTCGGTGCGTTTCAAGTATCCCGGCGCTTCGTTCAGGATCGCGAAGCCCTCGCCGGTGATTGCGTTGCGTACGAAAATGGCGGGGTCCGACACTCGGCCTGTGAAGAACAGCGGCTGCGGAATCGCTCCGTAACTGCCGGAGATTTGTAAATCGGACTCAGATCCCGGGCCCGCGTTGAGCGTTTCAAAACAAAAATGGCTGAGATAGACTGCGTCTGTTCCGCGATTTGTGATAGCCAGCCATTTACGGATCGCCGGGTGATCGTTATAGGACGCGTAAAAGACTGACACGTCCAAATGGTCATCCTTACTGGTGAGATCGATGCGTAACAGCCTGCCGCCGGGAATGCTTGACACATTCGAGCCACGCAATGTAAATGAATTTCTGCCGCTGAAATCGCGATCATTCGCCCGGAAATAGAACTCTCCCGTCAGCCCCTTCTGAATGAACTCGCGGCCGGTGGCGTTATAGCGCAGGCTTTGCGTTTCCAGGCCGTTTTGCGGGTCGAAGGTGATTCGCCGTTCGACGAATTGGTTGCCAGTGGTCCAACTCGTTTGCGCCAGCAATTGAAAACCCCAAAGCGCAGCGAGCGTTGATAGGAACCATCGCGACATGAGTTGAAGATTATCAGAGCAAGGCTGCGATACTTCGAAAGATGAGGACACTTTCTTGCATTGCGTGGCTCGCGTGTGTGGGCGCGGCCGCAGGACAGCAGTTCCAGTTGAAAGATGGCGACCGGGTCGTTTTTTACGGCGATAGCATTACGGATCAGCGCCTATACACCGTAATCACCGAGACGTATGTCGTGACACGCTATCCAAACCTGAACGTGACGTTCGTGCATTCCGGCTGGGGCGGAGATAAGGTAAGCGGCGGCGGCGGAGGGCCAATCGATCTCCGCTTGCAGCGCGATGTGATTGCGTACAAGCCGACGGTGATGACCATCATGCTCGGCATGAACGACGGACTATATAAGCCGGAAACCGAAGCGACCGACAAGACATTCTTTGACGGATACCGGCATATCGTCGATACGGTCAAATCGGCGGTACCGGGCATCCGCATCACCGCCATTAAGCCCTCGCCCTATGACGACGTGACGCGGGAGCCGAACTTTCCGGGCGGCTACAACGAAGTGCTGATCAGCTTCGGCAAATGGATTCAGAATTATGGCGAACACGCGGGCCTTACGGTTGCCGATCTGAACACCGGTGTGGTGGAGATGCTGAAAAGGGCCGACAAGCTCGATCCGTCCGATGCGCAAAAGATTCTTCCAGATCGCGTGCACCCGGCCTTTGCGGGCCATCTCGTCATGGCTGAGGAACTGTTGAAAACCTGGAATGCACGGCCCGTGGTCGCGGCGGTCACGATTGATGCTTCCGGACGCGAGCCGAAAGTGGAAGCTGCGGAGCATGCGCACGTCTCGTACTTATCCGGCGGGCAGACCATTCAGTGGACCGAAACCGACGATTCGTTGCCCTTGCCGATGGCGGAATGGGAAGAGGCGCGGAGTTCGGGTCCTTTGGCGCTTGTCTTGAAGAGTTCCGATGCGGAGCAAGCATTGAACTCCGGGCCGTTGCGCGTTACAGGACTGAAGAACGGCGTGTATTCGCTGAAGATCGATGGAGAGTCCGTAGGTACGTTCAACAATGACGAACTTGCACGTGGCATCGACCTGGGATTACTGGAGACGCCCATGAGCAAGCAGGCCAAAGAGGTCTATGATCTAACGGTTTCGCACTGCACGATTCATAACGACCGCTGGCGTACGGTGCAGGTTCCGCTCGCAAAGTACAATCTGCCGGAAGCGCAGCCGTCCATTCAGAGCTGGGATGCGCTGGAGCAGGCGGTGGTTGCCAAGCGTCACGAGATCGGCCAACCGAAGCCGCACACCTTTACGCTCGAGCCGGTTTCGTAAATAGCAAATTTATTGCGGCTGCGTCGTATTGACGCGCGGCCCGGAATCTTCGCTGACTGCGGCGCGACGACGGTGCGTGGACGACGGCGTTTCGTCAACCGAGGGGGTTGCATCGGGGTCCGAAAGGCTGGGCGCGCGGGTCACAACCGTCGGACCGGACGTACCGCCGGACATAAAGACGCGGCGGGAATGGACTTCGGCATCCGGATAGCGCAGACCTGCATCCTGCGAAAGGTCCACGCGTATAGAACGCGCCCCAACCGGCTGCGCGGCGTCGGGCGAATAGAAGTACAACGTGTAGCGCTGGCGAAGTTTCTCCAACGTGTCTTGCAATGCGTACGCGTCGTCTACGCGCATGGTGTCGCCTCCCGAATCCTGCGCAATGGTGGCGGTTCCGGCGGAATGCGATTGATCGGCTCCGTACCCGCCGCCTGGTCCGCGCCGGCCCAGAATGATGGGACCGCCTCCAGGAAAGCCGATCCCTCCGCCTGGCCAGCCGCCTCCGCCGCCCCACGTGCCGTGCGGGCGCGGGCCGCCATAAACGCTCGGAACCTCATAGGGCGCTTGCAGGAAACTCAGAACCGCGTTGGCGCGAGCCAGCGCGCTTTCGACGCGCGGTTCGTCTTCTTCGTCCTGTGTTTCATCGTCGGTCAGAATCACGATGGCGCGACGCGCATCCGGCCGGGCTTCGCGCTGCATGTAGTTGGCAGCGTCCAGCAAAGCTCGCGTGATATGCGTGCCGCCATCGAAGTGTTCCCAACGGAGCAGCCGGTTCAATTCGCGAGTCACGTCCTGATGGCTGCTTGTAAATGGCAGGCGCACGCGTGTATGCGTATCAAAGACCATAATGGCGATGCGGTCATGGTCCGCGAGCACGCTCAAAGCTTGCTGCGCGGCCGAGGCAATGCGCTGCACGTGCGGCTGCATACTGCCGCTGACATCCAGCAGAAGCAGAATGTCGATGGGCATGTTCTCACTCGCAAAATTGCGGATGGGCACCAGTTTGCCATCGATACGCAAAACGAAATCGTGAAGCTGAAAGCCAGTCACAGCGTGACCTTCGCGGTCAAGCACCTGGGCATCCACACGCGAGAGAGCGACATCGGTTTTGAAAACTGCCGGGTCGTCCATGGCCAAGGCGCAGCCGGCAATGGCCAGCAGCGCGGGTAGAGCAAGGCGTAACATCTGAGAAAACCTTTATCATTGGTGGTACGCGCCGCGATGGAAACGCGTTGCGGGAAACCAGGAGGCAAGATGGGGAACTGGCGTCGCCAATGGGACATGCTGGCGCAGGATCTGCGGTTTGCGATTAGGAACTTTCGCCGGTCGCCGGCTTTCTTTTCGCTTGTTATCGGAATTCTGGCGCTCGGGATTGGTGCGAGTGTCGCCATTTTCAGCCTGGTGGACGGCATCCTGCTACGGCCATTGCCCTACCGCGATCCTGGACGCCTGTTCATGCTCACAACCTATGCGCCCAGGCCGCCATTTTCGTCAAACGGTTCCATTTCCTATAACGATTTCCGGCAATTCCAAGCGAAGAGCCGGCCGTTCTCGGACCTAGCGATCACGTTCCGGACAGGCTGGTCCCGTGTCACGCTGACGGGAAGCGCGGGAACCGTCCACATGCAGGGGGCGTTCGTCTCGCCGAATCTCTTTGCCATGGTTGGGCGTGCTCCGATCCTGGGCCGTACGTTTACCGCCGAAGAAGACCGCCTGGCCGAGCGCGTAATCGCCATCAGCGAATCGTTATGGGCGGAGCGCTTCGGATCGTCGCCGAACGTGCTTGGACAGGATCTGGAAATTGATCATCTGCGGTGGCGAATTGTTGGCGTGATGCCGTCGGACTTTCAGCTTCCATTTCTGGATACGCAGGTCTGGGCTCCCCTGCATTCGCATCCCGAATGGAATAACAACGGACAGTCCAACTTCTTAGAAGGTCCGTGGTGGGACGTGATCGCGCGCCTCAAACCCGGCATTTCGCCGACCAGGGCTCAAGCCGAAGTAGCTTCGATCTGGAATGGGTTGCGAGCCGCGCTCCCGATTTTTGAGGGAAACGATGTGCATCTTGTTCCGCTGCGCAAGTATTTCACCGGACGTGTCGAAGAGCCGATATTGGTGCTGTTTGGGGCAGCCGCATTTCTGCTGACCATTGCGTGCGCCAACGTGGCTAATTTGCTGTTGGCTCGCAGCGCTCAGCGGGCGCGTGAGATGGCGGTTCGTGCGGCGCTGGGCGCGGGATATGCGCGCCTGTTGCGGCAACTTATTACGGAAGCTCTTGCTTTTTCCTTGGTTGCTGCAATGATTGGAGCCGTTCTGGCAGTGGAACTGGTTCCTCTGCTGAAGTCGCTCGCGCCGGCCAATATGCCGCTGCTGAATGCAGTCACGCTGAATGGCCGTGGATTGCTATTTGCCTCGGGCCTCAGTATTCTTCTCGGGGTATTGCTCGGAATGGCGCCCTTGTCGCGTCGCGAGTTGAAAGAATCCCTCAGCTCAGGGGGACGCTCGTTGACGGAAACGCGGCGCAGCCGGCGACTGAAAAATCTGCTGGTAGCCGCTGAATTCGCGGTTGCTATGGTTCTGCTCACCGGAGCCGGCCTGCTGATTCATAGCTTCCTTGCGGTTCTTCATGTGAATCTCGGCTTTCAACCGGCGAATCTGCTTACCATTCAGCTCAACCATCGTAATGATTCCCGCGTTGATCGGGAAGTCATGCAGCGTATTTCGCGCCTTCCGGGTGCGCAGGCGGTTGGCGGTACGAGTAACCTGTTCTATCTGGATGAGAGGCGCACTCACGCACTTCGTGCTGTCGAAGGCCATCCGCCGGAGCCAACTGCCGCCTGGAAACCGCTGGTGTGGACGCAAATTTCGGGCGATTACTTCCGTACCATGGGAATCCCGCTGATTCGCGGTCGGTTCTTTCGCGAAAGCGATGGCCCTAACGCGCCGCTGGTCGTCATTATCAGCCAGACGCTCGCGCAGCGCTACTGGCCGGGCGAAGATCCGATCGGCAAACACGTGAAGGGCTTCGATCCACGCGGCCAGCACGATGACTGGCTTACGGTCGTCGGTGTTGTGGGAGATGTACGAAGCGGCGGTCTGGAACGTGCACCCTTGTCCCAAATTTACGAGCCGCAGACGCAGACCCCTGGCGAGCAAATTAATCACATCGTGATCCGCACAGCGGGAAATCCGGCAACGCTTGCCGCCGCTGCACGTGCAGTGATTCGCAGCGTGGACAAGAATGCAGTGATAGATTCCGTGAGTAGTATGGAACTGGTTATCGAGCAACAAGAGATTCAGCGGCGTTTTCAAACCTGGCTGCTCAGTGCTTTTTCCGGTATCGCGCTCTTGCTTGCGGCTCTGGGCGTATTCGCTGTGATGCATTATTCGGTCGCGGCACGCACGGCTGAAATCGGCATCCGCATGGCGCTCGGAGCAACCGCTGCCGATGTCACGCATCTCGTGCTGAGCGGTGGAACGCGTCTGGCGGTGTATGGAATCGCAGCCGGGGCGTTCGCCTCGATCTGGCTCAGCAGGGTGATTGCCGGATTTCTATACGGCGTGACGCCGAGCGATCGGTTCAGCTTCGCTGGAGCCGCGCTGGTGCTTTTGGCAGTTGCGGCCATTGCGTCGTATCTGCCCGCGAATCGCGCTTCGCGAATCGATCCCAATACGGCCTTGAGATGGGAATAGAAGAATCCGCCAAGATCTACGATTTGGGAGTTGAATTGTTCCCCGGCATGCCGCACTTCCCGACGCATCCGCCGTTCGCAATGGGACTGACAAAACGGCATGGGGAAATTTGCACCGAGTTTCCGGACGGACGGCGATCCAGTTCCTCCGCAGAATCGATTGCGATGGGTACGCATGTTGGAACGCATCTGGACGGGCTGGGGCACTTTTCGTGCAATGGGGTTCTCTTTGGCGGCAAGCCGGCAGAGCAATCGTATACGGGCGGCCTGGCGAATTACGGCATGGAGACGGTCGCGCCGATTGTGCGCCGGGGCGTTCTGCTCGATATTGCCGCGCTTGAAAACGTATCTTGGCTGTTGAAAGACTTCGCGATTCAGCCGGAACATCTCGAAACGGCCTGCAAGCGCCAGAACGTCGAAGTTCGCGAGGGAGATGTCGTGCTTCTGCGCACCGGCTGGATGCAGCATTGGCCGGATACAAGCGCGTATCTGCTGGCGGGAGCAAGCGTGCCGACGTCGCCAGGACCGGAGATGGAGGCAGCGCGCTGGCTCAGCGAGCGGCACATTTTTGCGACAGGCTCGGACACGATTACGTACGAAAAAGTGCCCTCACGCATGCCTGTACATGTGCACCTGTTGGTGGATAGCGGGATTCATATTATTGAAGTTCTGAATCTCGAAGAACTGGCGCGCGATCGGGTTTGGGAGTTTTCGTTTACTGCGCTGCCTTTGAAAATTCGGGGGGCGACGGGATCACCGATACGGCCGATTGCGTTGAAGCCGTAGGCGACACGCTCCCTCACGGTCGCGCTTCTGTTGTGGGGGCGAGGCCGGCGAGGCGTTGGACGGTTTCGAAGGTGTCGGCTTCGCTGGCGGGTTTGTCGGGGCGGTAGCGCTTCACACGCGCAAAGCGCAAGGCGAGACCGCTCTCGTAGCGAGGACTGACCTGAATTTCGTTGAAGGCGATTTCGGCGACCAGCTTCGGCTCGACATACACGGTGTATTTATCACGCGCGATTTCGATTTTCAGGAACTCCTGCGTTTGCCAAGCGAGCATTTCGTCGGTTAGTCCCTTGAATGTTTTGCCGAGCATGGCGAAGCCGCCTTTCCGGGTGTCGCGCGCGCCCAGGTGGAGATTGCTGAGCCAGCCCTGGCGGCGGCCATTGCCCCATTCGGCGGCCAAGATGACCAGATCGAGCGTGCGCGGCTGTTTGATTTTGAGCCAGCTTTGGCCGCGCGCTCCAGCGGCATAGGGCGCGGTTCTCGATTTCGCCATCAGCCCTTCGTGGCCCTGCTCAAGAGCGCTTCTCAGGAACGGCTCCGCATCCTCGGGCTGGGAAGCGATCAAATGCGGGACGAGGTTCGCCGAGGGCGCGAGCTGTCTCAACTCCTCGAAGCGGCGAGACTGCGACTCGTCGAGCATGGAACCGGCATTCAAATACAGCAAGTCAAACCAGAAGGGCGTCATGGGCAGTTCGTTCAGGAGGCGATCCACATCCAGCTTCCGGCCGAAGCGGCGCATGCTGATTTGAAATGGCTGGGGACGTCCTGCGGAATCCAGGCTCAGAACTTCGCCGTCGAGAATCAGATCTTTCGCCGGCAGCGCGCGCACGGCTTTGACCACTTCCGGAACGGCGGCGCTCACGTCATTCGATCCTCGGGAATAGATTGTGACCTGATCTCCAGACTTGTGGGCTTGGACGCGAGCGCCGTCGAATTTGTATTCGAGCGCCGCTTCGCCGAGTTCTCCCAAAGCCTCATGCAAGTCTTCGGCGGTTTGCGCGAGCATGGGCTGCACGGGCCGGAATAGCTGAACATCGAATTGCGAGAGCCCGGCTGGACCTTTTTCGAGGACGGGCCGGGCAACGGCAACGACGCCTCCCGCCATCATGGCGGCACGGCGGATGCGGGCGGCAGGAACCTGCGCTGCCTTTGACAACGCTTCGAGCATGATGCCTTCGAGCGCCCCCTGCCGGATCTCACCCATCAAAAGGCCGGTCAGGAAATGCGCTTCGTCTTCGGTGGCTTGACTGAAAATGCGGTTCAGCAGTTCCCGTTTGTCGCGCTCGGAGCCGGGGCCTTGAACGGCGGCGATTGCGGTGAGGGCAAGGTCGATATCGAGAACGGTGAGGGTAGGAGCAGGCGCCGGAGGGGCCAGCGCATTGCGGATCGTGGCGTAACCAATACCGATCCGCCCCTGCCGCGTTACGCCGGAAAGAAACGGCACAACGACATCGACCTCTTCGGGGCTTAGCTGCCTGAGCAGACCGGCGAGGAGATCAATTTTTTCGAGGCGTTTGGTGGTTGCCGCGACACGGCGCGACACCTCCACTACACGAGCCAGCAACATGTCGCCGGGTTATTTGAATTGCTCGTCGATTTCGACGCGATACGCGCTGGCGAGGGCATTGGTCTCATTCGCCATTCCCACGACAGCCATAAGCTCGCCGAACATTCCTTCGGTCATGCCTTTCTTTCGGGCGGACGCAGAATGGGAAGCCATGCAGTACGGACACTGATTGGTGGCGCTCACGGCGAGGTAGATCATCTCCTTGGTGACCGCATCCAGCGCGCCGGGAGCCATGATCTGCTTCAGGCTCTCCCAGGTGCGCTGGAGGGTAGGCGGATGGTTTGCGAGCGCTTTCCAGAAGTTGTTGATGGTGTCAGTTTTGCGGGTCGCCAGGATGTCGTCGAAGACCTGGCGAACTTCCGGAGTTGCGTCGGCGTATTCGATCAGTGCGGGCATAGTGCCATTGTGGCGCTATGACACGGAAAGACAAGGCCGACCGGCGATCGGCCTGCAGGTTGCCGCCGGCCAACCCGCCCCACTCATATTGGCTGGCTAGTCTATTTGTCGTTGATGTCGGTACCGGCTGCCCTATCCGATTGCTTGATCGCGTCTTTGGCGTCGCCGTAAGCCTGTTTCACCTTGCCTTTGGCTTCGTCCACGACACCCTCGCCTTTTAATCCAGGGTCGTTGGTTACGCCCGCAGCCGCTTGCTTGGCCTTGCCCTTGAGTTCGTCTACCTTGCCTGTTACCTGCTCTTTTTCCATAGTGCATCCTCCGGTAAGTTGGATCCCGCTGCAGAAAAACGGTTACATTACCGGGGAAGGACCTGTCTCGCTCGTAGCATGCATACCGCCTTCCTCATCATTGCCGTGATCGCGATCGGGCTGGAGGGGCTGAATCTATACCTGGCTTTTTTCGGCCGGGGTCTTCGCTACAACCTGAAGGAGCCGCCCCGGAGTCCGCTGAATAGCCCCGAATTTTGTGCTCTGCTTGCCTTTCTGACAGAAGCCAAGCTGTTGCACGGCAACAGACTCGAAGTACTGACGGACGGACCTTGTTTTTATGAATCCGAGCTGGCTGCCATCGCTTCGGCGCGCAGCAGCGTCAACCTGGAAGCCTACATTTTTCACAAAGGCGAGATTTCGAAGAGGTACGTCGAGGCGCTGGCCGAGCGCGCTCGCGCAGGGGTCCAGGTCCGGCTCACGCTCGATTACATCGGGAGCCTGAGCACGTCCCGGAGGTATTTCAAAGAACTGCTGGATGCGGGCGGACAACTGCGGTGGTATCACCCGCTGCGGCTGCAATTTATTCCGCAATTCAACAATCGAACACATCGGGAATTATTGATTGTGGACGGATCCGTGGCCTTCCTGGGCGGCCCCGGCATTGCGGATTGGTGGATCAAGGACGGCATCAAAGGCAAGCGCTGGCGGGACATGATGGTCCGGGTGGAAGGCCCGTCTGCGGCGGCGCTGCAGGCTGTATTCGCACAGAACTGGCTGCGCGTTTCCGGAGAAATCCTGACGGGCGAAGACTACTTTGCAAACGTAGAAGATGGGCAGGGTGTTCCCGTTCTGGTGGTGGGAAGTACGCCAGCGGCAGGCGCAACGCAGGCGCGCATTTTGTTTCAACTACTTATTACGTGCGCGCGCAACCGCATTTACATTTCATCGCCTTATTTTCTGCCTTCTCACAGCGCGCGGCACGCAATCATCGAGGCGGCGGTGGAGCGGGGCGTAGAGGTCAAGATCCTCACGCCGGGCGACAACAACGATCAGCCGCTCACGCGCGCGTCCAGCCGCAATCTCTATGGCGCATTGTTGAAGCATGGGATCAAAATCTACGAATACCTGCCCTCGATGAACCACACGAAAGCTCTGATGATCGACGATCTTTGGGCCGTTGCCGGTTCGACCAACTTCGATTACCGGTCGTTTTCGATCAATGACGAAGTGAACCTGGCGGTGATGGATCCGGTGGTGACGCGCCGGATCGCCGAGGATTTCGAGCGCGATCTGTCGCACAGCAGAGAAGTGAAATACAGCGAGTGGCAAGAAAAGAAGCGCTTCCGTCTCGCCGACAAACTCTTTTCGCTGCTGGAGCGCCAGGAATGATCAGTTTCCGGGCGGGCACTTACAACGTGCACAAGTGCAAGGGGTTGGATTGGCGAGTCAGCCCGGCCCGCATCGCGGACGTGATTGCCAGGCTGGAAACAGATGTTCTGGCAGTTCAGGAAATTCTGCTCTCCCAAGCCGAAGAGATTTGCAAGCGAATCGCTGTTCCCTTTACCTTCGGAGCTGCGCGGCTCTACGGACGCGAGCCTTACGGCAATGCTGTTTACACGAGATTCCTGGCCGCATGCCATCAATCGCACAACATCACGGTGCCGGGCCGGGAGCCTCGCCAATGTTTGCGGGTGTTGTTGCAATTGCCGCAAGGGAACACGATGAATTTCTTTGCCGTTCATTTGGGGACATCGTTCACCGAGCGGCCGAAACAGGCGCGGCAGCTCCTCTCGGGCCGCATTCTGTGCGCGCCCGATGCAAATACGCGCCGGATTGTAGCCGGCGACTTTAACGAATGGACCAATGGCGCGGCCACTCGGTTGTTGAGCGAACATCTGCAGAGCGCGGATATTACGATGCATCTGAAGCGGAGGAGAACGTATCCGGGCGTGTTTCCCTTCATGCACCTTGACCACATCTATTACGATGACTGTTTCCAACTCAGGGAGATGCACCTGGATCGAAGCAAGCTGTCACTGATCGCCTCCGATCACCTGCCGCTGGTGGCTACGTTTGCGGTGCGTTGATGGCCGTGTTCGAATGTGATTCAGGTCGCCTCAGAGAAGGCGACACGGAGAGCCCAATCCTGGACTGAATTGCCCTGCAGATGCGTTCTCTATGTGGAGCGCGAAAAACCCATTTGCTGGGATTGGTTCAACGTAATCGGCGCGGCTGAAAGTCCGAACCCCGAGTTGCCACAGGAGAAAGCTCATATCGTCTGCGAGTTGACCATGTGGAGGAGAAGACCGCATATCCGGCCGTCCTTCTCGAGACCGGGATGAATGGCAGGACGTGAATTTCCCTAACTGAGCCGGTTTCCGCCATGTCGAGCGAGCGGCAACAACTCAGCGAAATGCGCTGAGTATAATTCGTGTCGATGTTTCCATACGATGACGCGATTGTTTCAGTTGTTCGTCGCGATCCGCAGACCGTCTCCGACGTTTTGCAGACGATGCAGGCCATTGTGCCCATCCCATGAGTTTCGTTTCACCGAATGAGTAATGGCGGTAGTATTGTGAAACAGGCCTAGGTACCAGGTCGCGATGAGCCCTGAACGCTGGCAGCAAGTCGAGCAGCTCTATTACGCGGCACTGGAGCGCGAACCGGAGGAGCGCCAGGGGTTTATAGCCGAAGCCTGCAATGCCGACACGGAATTGCGCGGTGAATTGGAATCGCTTTTAGCACAGAGCGCCGCTGCGAGCGGCCCTTTAGATCATCCGCCCTGGGAAGGTACGACGAGCCTGTTGCAGCGTCCGGGCGCCAGACTCGCTCCGGGAACGAAGTTAGGCGACTACGAAGTTCACTCACTACTTGGTTCGGGCGGAATGGGCGAGGTATATCGCGCGCATGATTTCCGGCTAGGCCGGCGGATAGCTATTAAGGTATTGCCCGTGGCCGCCTCTTGCAATAAAGAGCGCCTAAAGCGCTTTGAACAGGAAGCGCGAGCTGCAGCCGCCTTGAATCATCCAAACATTTTGTCGGTGCACCAGATGGGTAATTATCAAGGCTCGCCCTATCTCGTCTCGGAGCTGCTGGACGGTGAGACGTTGCGAGAGCGGCTCAGGCGCGGCCGCCTAGCGATAGGCAAAGCAATTGATTACGGCGTGCAAATCGCCCGAGGGCTGGCCGCGGCACACGAAAAAGGCATCGTACATCGGGATCTAAAACCGGAGAACCTGTTCATCACTCAGGATGGGCAGGTAAAGATTCTCGACTTCGGTTTGGCGAAGCTTGTCAATTCGCGCGTAAGCTCCGAGTCAGATCGCCCCGCGCTGTCCATCGCCACCGAACCAGGCGTAGTGATGGGCACAGCGGGCTATATGTCGCCGGAGCAGGTCCGCGGAACAAGTGCCGACCATCGCATCGATATCTTTGCCTTCGGTGCAATCTTGTACGAGATGCTGACGGGAAAGCGAGCCTTTCAGAAGCCCACCGCAGCAGAGACGATGAGCTCTATTGTGAATGAAGATCCTTCAGACATTTCGCTCACCCCAAGCGTCCCTGCCGCGTTGCGACGCATCGTACGCCGTTGTTTAGAGAAGGAGCCCGAGCAGCGGTTTCAGTCGGCTTCGGATCTGGCATTCGCGCTAGAGGCGCTGCCGGCGAATTCAGAACCGGCCCCGAGCGGGGGTCAGGCGAGCAGCAACGGTTGGCGTAAGTGGCTCGCCACAGCAGCCCTTGTTATCATCTTCTTTACCAGCGTATGGGTCATCGCTCGGCATTTGCCCGTCAGGGAAACACCGGGAGTCGTGCGCTTTTCCGTTTTCTTGCCGGAACACACGAGATTCACATCGGAGAACCTCGCGGGCCCGACCCCGCAAATAGCCGTTTCTCCAAACGGCCGGATGCTCACTTTTGTTGCATCCCACCCGGCGGGCTCTCCTCTCCTCTGGCTGCGCACGCTTGACTCGTTCGCGCCCCAGGCGTTAGCCGGCACAGACGGTGCCTCTTTCCCTTTCTGGTCCCCGGACAGCCGGTTCATCGGATTTTTTGCCGGAGGGAAACTCAAAAAGCTGGACGTGACCACTTCGATTGCCCAGGTAATAGCGGATGCACCTGACGGCCGCGGCGGAACATGGAATCGCGAAGGGACCATTATATTCGCCGACAGAATTCAGGGCGGGCTGAAGCAGATGCCGGCAGCAGGCGGCACTCCGACACCGGTGACCATCGTTGACACCTCACGCGGTGAGCTTTCGCATCGATTTCCTCAATTCCTGCCGGACGGGCGGCACTTTCTATACGTCAATCGCGCCAAAGCACAATCGGGCGTCTACGCCGGATCTTTAGATTCAAAAGAGACAAAGAAGAGGGTGCTGGCGGGTAGGTGGAGCACTGTCTGCACGGCAGGGAAGTACCTGCTCTCCGTGAGGGAAGGTAACCTAATTGCGCACCCCTTCAATGCCGAACGCCTGGAAGTAACAGGTGAGCAGCTTACGGTAGCGGAGCGCGTTGCTTCCTCATCGCCATCCGGGTTCGCGTCGTTCTCAGTGTCTTTGACCGGAATGCTGGCTTACGCCAGCGGTGCATGGCCAAGCAGACAATTCGCCTGGTTCAGGCGCGATAGCAGGCAGTTAGGTGCTGTTGGCGCGCTGGGTGAATACGCCTCTCCAGCGCTGTCGCCCGACGAAAGAAAGGTCGCCGTCGCGCGCGTCGACTCGCAAACAAGAACGCCGGACATCTGGTTATTCGATCTCGCTCGCGGCACCCAGACGCGTTTTACGTTCGACCCTGGGAGTGATCGCGGGCCACTCTGGTCGCCGGATGGAAGCGACATTATCTTTGCCTCAGACCGGGCAGGAATCTGGAACCTATATCGGAAACCCGTAGCGGGCGCTCCCACTGAGGAGATAGCCATCGCTTCAGCGGATGATGAATTTCCTACACACTGGAGCGCAGATGCTCGGTTCATTGTTTACGCTAGCCCCAAGCCCGACACGAAATGGGACCTCTGGGCCCTTCCTCTACATGAGCCTTCCAGACCGAGACCGTTCTTACGCACGCGCTTCAATGAGGTGCAAGGTGCGCTGTCGCCGAAAGGACAGTGGATGGCGTATAGCTCCGATGAGACCGGACGATTCGAGGTGTACGTCCAATCGTTTCCCGGTGGCGGAAATAAGTGGCAGGTATCAGTCGACGGCGGCTCAGACCCGCAATGGCGGCTGGACGGTAGAGAGTTGTTCTACGCCTCACCAAATCATAAGCTCATGTCTGTCGACGTACGGCCCGGCTCCCGATTTGAAGCCGATGTTCCCAAAGAGCTCTTTGAAATATCTGTCCCCGACCCGGTGGCTCCATTTCCAAACAACTATGTCGTGACTTCAGACGGCCAGCGATTTCTTGTCAACACGGTCGCCCGCGATGCAGTTTCCGCACCAATTTCTGTTGTGCTCAACTGGACCGAGGAACTGAGGCGTTGACTAAATTAGTCCAAGGAGCACGGCTGTTCCGCAAGCATGTAGATCCAGGCCCTCCTTTCACCTCGTTCGGTGTTCACGGCTGCGATTACACGCTTGTAGCCGCTTCCTTCAAACTCGTCAAGACGGGCCCAATGCTGCGGAAGCTCTGTTGACTCGAACAGGTCAACATCTACTGGCGGACCCAGCGGATCTAAGATCAATCCAGAAAAACCAGCTGCGGCTCCCGATCCCGAAGAGGACAGTTTGCCCCTCACCGTTCCCCGTGTCCAACTGCCGGTGAGCGCCGAGATTTGATGATGGTTGACTCTCCCGGGCCGTAAGGATCCGTAAACGGCCAGCCGCGTATCAGGAGTCTCGTCGCGATGTTCTATTTCATTCACTGGGCACTACCGGGGAATATGCAGCCGTTCTAGAAGGCTGCGAAATCGCGGATCGGAACGGAGCGGGTCCAGTTCGGGATCGAGTGCTAAGTATGTAATCTGGCCGTCCCGATCGGCAAATGCTTTTTCCAGATTTCGGAAAGCCTCGTCTTTTTCCCCCAGCGCGGACTGAACAACACCGATGGAATAGGACGACATGTACTGCGATTGAGATTTCCGCGTCAGGCTGGCGAGGATTGCGTTCGCTTTTGCCTTGTTTCCCACCGCGGCGTAAGCCCAGGCGAGGTCGCGGAGGATCAGCGGAGTCGTTCCGAGTGTATTGGCCAGCTCCAGTTCCTGAATAGCCGCCGCATAGCGGTGCTGAGCGATATAGACCTGGCCGAAGCACCAGTGGCCCATTGCGATATTGGGATCGAGTTCCAGTGCCTTCCTGCACTGCTCAAGAGCGGGCAGATACCGGTGTGCATCGCTATAGACTCTGCCAAGTGCCGTGTTGACCACCAGCGATAACGGATCCAAGTCCCGCGCGCGCTTCATTTCGGCGACGGCGCGATCTGCTTTGCCGATATTGATCAGGTGCTCGGCATACCAGTGATGCCCCAGCTCAGAACTCGGATCGAGCGCGATCGCGCGCTGAAAGTCGCGCTCGGCGGCCGACCAGTTGAATTCCCAGTAAGAGGCGGCCGCCGCCCGCGCAGTGTAGGCTTCAGCCAAACTATTGTCCAGTTGCAGAGCACGGTTCGCAAGAGATTTCGCGTTCGGGAAACTCTTTTCCGGCGGCAGCAGTTCATATGCGCCCAAAACATCGTAGGCGAGCGCAAGCCCGGCGTACGCCGGCGCGTACTCGGGATCGTGTTTGAGTACCGTTTGAAAATATCCGAGCGCTTTTCTTATGGCTTCCGCATTGCGTCTTGCCAGAAAATGGCGAGCCCGCAAATAGTCTTCATAAGTCTGCGGATCAAGGCGCTTCTCTGAACCGGAATTTAGGAGCGGCCATGCTGTCATACGCGCGCCTATTTTGCTTCCGAGGTCGCGAGCAGTTTCGCGCTGGAGATCCACTACATTGCGAATATCGCCTTCATACACATCGGCCCAGAGGTGGCGCTCGGGAAAGGGCGCAACCAGTTGCACGGATAAGCGGATGCGATTGCCGGAGCGCAACACCGCTCCCTCGACAACGGCATCGACGTTGAGCTCTCGCGTGATCTCCGGCACCGATTTTCTAGTGTTTTTGTAACGCATCACCGAGGTCCGGGAAATGAGGCGTACGGAATCGATGCGTGCGAGCGCGGTGATCAATTCCTCCGTCATGCCCTCGGCGAAGTACTCCTGCTCTGTATCGCTCGAAAGGTTCTTGAATGGCAGCACCGCGAGCGACTCAATGTGAACAGGAGTAGGGCCAGGTACGAACAAGTGCCGTAAGCGGTCCCAATAGATTCCAGCCAGCACTCCGATACAGGAAACAACGGTTATTACGACCGCGATCAGCCCAGTCCGCCATCGTTTGCCGGGCCGGTTTACCGTTTCATCGACGTGCTTCAACGGGGAGTTTCGCTCTGCCACAGAGCCGGCCCGCGCGGGGTCGAGTTCCATAGCCGTCTTCCGGATCTCGCGCCATTGCTCCAGTTCGCTCGTGTAGGCATACACGGAGGCACGCTTTTCGTGGCGTAGCCGGTGGACCGGCAGTCCTTCGGTTTCTTCCCACCGCCGGACCGTTTTCTCGCTCCGGCCCAGATAAGAAGCAATCTCTTTCCAGGAGTCCAGGCGACGGCTGGGTCCCTCGGGGTTTGTCGCCGAAAGATCTGCCCGGGGATGCCAACTGCTGCTCATGTCCAGCTTTGCAGAGCTATCGGGACATTATATACGCGCATTAGCGGTCAAAAGCGGCCGCAGGCGCGTGACCGGTTCTGTCCGTTGCGGGAAAGTGGCCGAAGCAGTAAACCAGCTAACGGGAGTTACACAAAATGCAAAAAGCAGGAATTGAGGAAAGAACACAAACACCGGGGTCGCGCAGGGCCCGCGCGTTTACTACAGCCGGAGCGATCTTGACGGTTTCGACCGCTTTGATTGTTCCGCTGGTAAGTCTTGCGAACAATAAGCCGGTCGATCAATCGGATAACTTATTCGCAAATTGGGCGGATAACGAAGTAAGGACGTTTTCCGTAGATGCAGCATTAGGCGTTCATTATTACCAAAACAGCAAACATCCGGCAGAAACCCGAAAGAATCCGCTTGCTTTTTCCGAGGGGGACACGTTCTATCAAGACGGGGCGGTCTACCCGGAGGGTACAATTCCGCCGGGGAGTAACACTTTTGACCTGAACACGCCCGGAGCGATCGGCACATACAACGTGCGCGGCACCTGGATTACCGATCTGGCGCACTTCGACCTGGCCGTGGCGCACGACGCGAGCGCGCCACCGGAGATGGCTTTCGCCACCGAGATATTGACGTTTGGCGATGACGGGAGCGCCATCATGACTGACGGCATGTACCCGAACGCCTACTTTTCCGCGCGCCGGGTGGTTCTTGGTGGAACGGGACGTTTTCGCGGGGTGACCGGGGAAGTGGAAGCAGAGAATATCGGCGAGACTGCGTACGGTTGCAACTTCCGGCTGAAGTTCAAAATTCGCAGGGCCGGTCACGTGGACGCTGGCTTCCGGTAATCAGCCCCGAACCGCAACGATACTCAAGACAAACGATAGGGGATAACGATGTTACAGATATTCAGATCAGCAGTGCGAACATCTGCGCTGTTTGCGGGAATTCTCATATCTTTGATAGTCACCGGGACCGGACTAGCGGCCCCGAGTCCGACGTGCACGGTTCAGGTGGCTGCCGGGCATTCCATTCAGGCCGCGATTGATGGCGCGGCGACCGGCGCCACAATCTGTGTCGGTCCGGGTACCTATCGGGAGAACCTGCTTATCGCCAAGGATGGCATCACGCTCATGGGCGCGGGACCGGGTTTGACAGTCCTTGAACCGCCAGACGAGCCACTGCAGGCCTGCCTTGAGCTATTCTTCCCGCCCGTTGACTACGAGAACAACGGCCTCAATGGCATCTGTGTCGCTAATGTCGACTCAGAGGGTAATCTTCTCGGAGTGGTGAACGACGTGCGCGTGACGGGGTTCACGGTGCACGGTTTCCCGGGAGTTGGCATCGTTTTCGCCGGCACAAACCGGCCGCGCGCGGACCACAATGTGGCGGCAAACAATAGCGGCTACGGCATCACTGCCTTTCACTCCACAAATGGCCTGTTCGAGTACAACGTAAGTTACGGCAGCCATGACGCGGGGTTCTACGTGGGCGACTCGCCAGAGGCCGACTTCACGGTCCAAAACAATACCGCTTTCGCCGATCTCTGGGGGGTTCTCATACGCGACTCGATCAGCGGCCACGTGCACGATAATCTGCTATACGGCAACTGCGCGGGTTTGGTATTCCTGAACACGGGCACCATCGAAGGCGTGCGCAATTGGCGCGCCTCCCACAACATCGCCAGCGGTAATGACAACTATTGCGCGGCAACGGACACAGGGCTGCCCTTTACGTTAACCGGCACAGGCATCCTGATCGCCGGCGGCGACCACATCGTGCTTCGGGAGAACAGGGTGAGGGCGAACCAGCCGGGTGGTGACCCAAGCATCATCCATGGCGTCCCGCTCGCCGGGGGTATCGTCGTGGTCTCCACCGCCGACATCTCCGTATTTCCAGGATTCTTCGGAAGCGTAGCGGCGCACAACACCATCTCCCATAACCTTGTCCTTGACAACCAGCCTTACGACCTTGTCAATGACGGCCTGGGCTCGGGCAATCGCTTCGTCTCCAATACATGTGAAAGCTCGTCTCCTGGCAGGCTGTGCGGCGGGGGGAGAGATCTGGAATTCGAGCCGTAGGAGACTGTGTATGAACAATGATCTACAAAGCAAGACCTTGCTGACCGCAATGGCAGTGCTGGCATTCTGGGGACAGGCTGCCGCTGCCGCTTGTGGCTCATCGGGACAACGAATACCCGTTAACGTGTTCGCGGCGCAACCGCTGCCGCTTCTCCAGGAACCTGCTTCGGAGAGTACGCAGGACAGCGAGCCTCGAACCGGCGACAAAAGCCCCTCCATGACGGGACTTTGGAGAACAGTTTACGTGTCCGGCGGAGTAGTCATTAATGTTGGATTCAATATATGGCACAGTGACGGGACCGAGTGGGCTCTCGACAGCTTATCTCCTCCATTCCAAGGAAACACCTGCGGGGGAGCGTGGGAGCAAATAGGACGGCGGACTTACAGGACGGTGCATCCGGCATTCAACTACGATACTGCCGGGCTGAATGCCGTCGGGATCTTTATTGAACGGGTGAAAGTCACTCTCAGTGCCGATGGCAATAGATTCGAGGGGAAATTCACATTCGACAACTATGATTTTCAGGGAAATCTTCTCTCACCCAGTGTCGCCGGAGCCGTGACGGGTACGCGAATCACGGTTGGATCTCCATTTCCATTCCCAATCCCGCTTAAGTGACCTTACTGCCTCGTTGTGGCGCGGCCGCTGCTGGCGGCCGCCTCGAGACTCGTGTGCGGTGACCGGCAGTATCGCGTGGCTCAGGGCGTTTCGGAAATTCGGCTACGGGTTGATTTCGTAGATATTGTTGAAGGGATTCTCGAGAGGCAGCTTCCTAACCGAGCTGAATCCTGCTTCGGCACAAAGCTCGCGCACTTTCGCCTCGTGAAATCCCAGTGTCCCCAGTCCCACTCCGCCGTTTGAGAGGGATGTGGTCATGCAGTACAAAACGCTGATGCCGTGGAAGATTGCACCCAGTTGCCCGGCATTTTCCTCAAGCCTGTCCGAGCAGTTGGTGTCCAGACATACATAAACGCCATCCGGCTTCAGGGCACGCCGTACCGCTTTAAGCAACCCGAGCGGATCGACGGCATCATGCACGACATCGAACGTTGTAATAATGTCGAATGGTTGCGGCAGCCCCTCTGTGGCGTCGAGTTGCTCAAATTTCACACGATCGGCAACTCCAGCTTTGCGGGCGCGCTCAGTAGCTTGATCGACGGCTGGACCGAAGGCGTCATAGCCGGTATAGCGCGATCTTGGGAAGGCCTGCGCCATTTTGATCAGCGCACGGCCCCGGCCACAACCGACGTCTGCGACATCGGCTCCCTCCTGCAGCTTTGCCACAACCGCCGGCATGACCGGAATCCACTGCTGCAACAGCAGATTTTCGAACCACCCGGCCGTGAATCGCTCCATGCCATCCCAGAAGCTTGCCGGATAAGCCGCCTGATGTACGCCACCGCCCTTACAAAAGGCATCGGTGATCTGATCCACCACACTGACCATGGCAGGGAACATCTGGTAAATGCCGCCAAAGAAGAACGGGCCTTCTTCTTGAGCAAGTACAGGCGCATGCTCCGGCGGCAATCCGAACTTTCGTGTTACCGGATCGTATTCCAGATATCCTGCGGCCGCCATCCCACCCAACCATTCGCGGGCATAACGCTCCTGGATTCCTTTACGGCCGGCGAGTTCGGCACTGGTACTCGGTCCGCTGCCGGCCAGATCCTTAAACAGGCCCAACCGGTCTCCGATGCCTGCCAGTATGCAGGTCAACGCGCTGCTCGCATCTCCCAACGCTTTTCCGACGAATGCCTCCTGTTTGGACGCATCAAAATTGAGCTGCGAAGCTACACTGGACATAACGTCCCCCGAGCGAAATTATGTCCCACGCGCAGGCCACTGTGCAAACGCGCCGGGTACCTGTAAGGGCAATCCAGCAGCAGTACTGACAGGAGTCTCAATACAACGATGGCCGGCTCGTCCCGCCCAACAAAGACTGGCTCACATTGGCGATCGTGTGTGTCCCTTCTTTTCCGCCCCAAGCGAACAGGATATCTACCAGCGGAAGGCCGCCCGCGTGAAGCGTTATCCCGGCTGCATAGCTATGAACCAGGTGACTCCATCCCAGATCGCTGCCGCTCACAGCGACGCGTCCTTGATCGACTAGAAACTTCGCTCCAACCGGCAGTTTGCCGATGGAGTGTTCGAACGAGGCGCGCAGTACCATCATGTTCGGTCCACGGAATCGATAATCGGGATAGCTCGGCAGCAACGTTGTGCCATTTACATCGGAGCCGCCGATGGTGGGATCGACAAAGAACGGCACAACCGATGAACCCGAAGTGTACGACCGGGTGTAAAAGAAACGCAGACCAAAGCTGCCTTCCAGGTTGCGGCTGATTGGCGGGCAATTCTCGGTCTGCGCGCTGGTCGAGCAATTATCCGGGCCGTTGAAATCGTTGGGCAGGAGCGATCGAGTGTTCCGGTACAGCGGAAACTGATGATCCAGGTCTAGCGAGAGTCTGCGGAACGAATAATGGCCGCGGCTGGCGACCCATTCCTGGAATTTACCGGTATAATTCAGCCGTACATACCCGTTTGCGAAGCGAGGCCGGAAGCGCAATCCTTCCGCGAATTGTGCAAAAGAAGGAGCGTTAAACAACCCGGGCGCAGTTGTTTCCGTTCCTGTGTCCAGCAGCGAAGGAACAGTCCGGGAAGAACTCCCCCGGATCGAGTATAGCCGGCCGTTCACTTCACCGAGGAACGAGATTTTCAGTTTCGGAAGCAGCGGCCAGATCACGTTCGCGCCTACAATGATTTCCGTCATGCCGAACCCCGATTGGTTTCGCTGTGTTCCTTGTCCCAGGCCATAGTAGCCGATCTGGTTCAACGAGGTCCCTTGCGCGTACACATGAAAGACCGGCATATCGGAAATGACCACCGATCCTGCACGAACCGGCGATGTTCCCGTTGTGGTTTGAATTTTGGTGTGGCGGATGAGAACCGCGGTCATGTAGCCGCCTGCTCTCCAGGAGCCGTTCGGAGTACCGACGGCATCGGCATTCCAAAACAGCCGCCAGTCCTCATTAGGCGTGTAATGCGTTGTGAACGCCAGGCCTGTGCCGAAGCCGTTCTGAGGCGCCAGACTGCCAACGGCAATATGCAGGGGATGATCAGTAAACAGCAACTGGCCGCAGCCATCCAGGCTGAATTGAACACAGCTTTTTTGGAAGCGTTCCCCTTCCTTGCGGAAATCCGCTTGCAACGCGTTCTCAGCGGCGGAGGCCGGAAGCGCGAAGGCCAAAACTGCAATCAGCGCGCGGCCCTTCACCGGGCCGTCTTCACTTTCCCAGCCTCCCGGCCGCCGCTCTGATGAATGGCTTTTGTCACCTTCCGGATGTACTCGCCGGCTTGTCCTTCGGTCTTGAGGTGGGCGATATCGATGCCGGTTCGCAGAGTCTCGGGAAGCTGCATTTCGGCTTCGCGGAAGTGTTCCACCTGCCTCTTGATCAATAAGTTTTTTTCGAGCGATCGATGCGGATTGTAGGCGGTGTTCGATGGTTTCGGGACTTTGATGATATTCGACATGATGAATTCCTCACATGTGGAAAACGGGGCAATCGGAATCGGGCCTCATAGTATCGGACAAAAGGTACAGAAAATTGCCGGAACTCTTTTCGCGCGGAGTGGCTTGCGGATAGCCGCCGAGGAAGAACTCGCTCACGGTGTTGGGAATTGAGGCGTGCTCGAAGGCACGGCCGCCCTGCTCATAAGGACCCGATACAACCGTAGCTTTCGGAATCCACGGCGAGATCAGGATTGCGGGAACGCGAACTCCGAGACGATCGAACTCGAAGGTGAGATTGGGAACTTCGGTCTTATCGGGAGTCGCCACAAAGCCGTCCTTCACGCAATTGGGGGGCGGCACGTGGTCGTAGATACCGCCATGTTCATCGTAGGTGACGAGAATGGCGGTACTCTTCCAGAGATCGGCATTGCTGCGAATGGCGTTGTACACAGTGGCCAGGAAAACTTCGCCTTGCTGCACGTCGTGGTCCGGATGCTGATCGCTCGCAATGATCTCGCCTCCATCTCCTTCGTGGTCCGTGTAGTTCGGCTCGATGAAGCTGTATTGTGGCAACTTGTTCAGTTTGCAATCTTCGAGAAACTGCTCGTACGTGCCGAAGAGGTGCGGCTGATCCTGCAGGAGGTTCACCACTTCCAGCGAGGAACTGGCTTCATCGTAGTAGTAAACGCGGCCGCTGTGTCCGGCATTCGTGAGCCGCTGGTAAATGCTGGGCGGCTCTTTGTGGTAGTAGAACACGTCCATCGAGACCTGCCCGAAGGACGTCCCATAATGCGCGAACGCGCGATTGCATAGTGTTGGGCCTGGGATAGAGGAAAACCAGCCGTTGAACAGAGCGAAATTTCGGGCAACAGCGCTGAGGACCGGCAGTTTGTCCGGCGCAAAGTAATACATGATCTTGCGCGAGTGCTCGACGTCCTTTCGCTCCTGGTAATAACTCTTCACGAAACCGCCCATGGTCGGCTTACCGTCCTTAGCTCCCTCGAAGAGCTGCTGATGAACGGAGGGGAAGTGGTGGTTGGGATCGGGGTCGAGCTGCGACTGAAACTCCGCCAGGGGTTTAACCGGAGCGGGCTCGTTAGTGGTGTCCAGGTTACTTTCTGCGCCCGTCAGACCGTCGACTTTCGCATTCTCCGCCTTGAGGCCACCCAGCATGTGGTCGAAGGAGCGATTCTCCATCATGACAGTCACAACGTGTTTCAGGTTCTTCAAACCTTCGGTCATGCATTTGAGTAGACCCTAGCAGGACGGGCGTGGTCAAGAGCCAAAGTCTGAATTGCTTTACTCCCGTAGCCGGCTGATTCCGCATCGCGCGTCAGGCAAGCGGCTGGAAAAACTGTTGCCGGTACTGGGCTACGTGGCGGCCTTGTGGAAAAATCTGGCTCAGGCAGATCGGGCGAGTCGCAACCCGGTTACTGCCCACAAGAACAATTTGGCCATTCACTTCAGAGGCCAACGTGTAAATGACCTTTACACTCTCCTGTAGATAAAAAGCCCAATTTCCGTCGGCCGCCCGTTTCCCGAAGACACAGCCGAAAGGCATAATTCTCTGTACGCGGACCAAAGACTTTCCCGTGGAATCGACGTGAGCCGTTTTCAGATACTTTTTGAACTGACTGGAATTGTCGGTCACGAAGTCTCGAAGAGGACGGAAGTTTGTGCCTCCTGTATTAGCGCTCTTGGTGATTTGCAGTTCCTTGACCTTCTTCGATTCACGCGCCCGGACATAGTGGGTTTTGTTGACCTCGGAAAAATCGCCGCCGAAGAACGCCTGCGGCTCAACTTCGCGAAACATGGTCTGCCATTTAGCCACGGCCACCGTGGGGTCGCGGTACTCTTCTTGCGTCCCGCCGTGATACACGCGAGGCGCTTTGGGATCGCCTGTAACGAAGACCGAACAGCCGTTGATTGCGGCCGTGAAAAACAGATCGGGATCCTTCGCAAGCATGTTTGCAGGAGGAGCCGCAACGGCATTGGCGCGCTGGCGTGTTGTGGGCGTTGGCCGGTCGGGCACTTTCGGCGTGATCTGGATGCCCACCAGCTTTTCTGAATTCCACGGCAGAAACCACATCGGCACCCAATTCAGGAGTTTGCCTTCATTGGTCCCATTCGCGTACTCCACTTCGAGGTCGTAGCCCCCGGGATACAGTGCGCTGGGAGTCAGGGTTCCGAACGCAATGCGGCCCGTGTTGCCCACTTGCTGTTGTCCTTCCCATTGTCCTGCTTTCATATGCACGCCCCACTTCAAATGCTTGGGAGCGTTTGGAGGCAATACGGTGTGATTCTTGAGGAAATCTACAGGGTCATTGAATAGCTGATCGTCAACGGCGCTTCGAGACATTCTTAGATTCTATGAAAAAATGGGTGACCCGGATGAGGCGGACGCCCGCGTCCGCCCGGGGCCCCTGCTTCTAGGAGGTCTTAAGCGGCCAAGCGATGCGCCTTTCCTGGCGAAGCGCGAGATTGGCAATGTGCCCGGCGCGCGCACAGGCGACTCCGGTTTCGACAGGCGCGTTTGGCGTTTTGTGGTCGCGAATGCACTCGAAGAAATTCCGCATGTGCGGAATGGTTCCGTCTTCGGCGCTCCGCTCGCTCAGAATAGGATTCATGTTGCTCTTGACGCTCTCGCGATAGACACCGAAGCCGCTGCGATCGACTTTGAGTGTTGCATCTCTGCCGCGAAACTCCAGGCCACCATCGTCAATCGACGAGATCATGGTCCCTTCATAACCGACCTCAAATCCGGGATAGCGCAGCGACGAGAGAATGGTATCCGGACACTGCCACTGTTCAAAGACGTACTTATCTCCGATGGTCTGCGCAAGCTGCGGAGTATCGCTTTTCATGGCCCAGTGCACGACGTCGATCCAATGGGCAAATAGATCGGTCATGGCTCCGCCGCCGAAATCCCAGTACCAGCGCCAGTAGCGGTATTTCTCTTCGCTGAAGGGCTGCGGCGGCGCGGAACCGAGCCAGAGCTTCCAATCGAGCAGCTCCGTTTGGATCGGCTCCTGCGGCCGGCGCGACTGGTAATTCTGATACCAATAGGTGCGGATCTGCGTAATGCGTCCGAGATTGCCTCCCTGAATCAGCTCGGCTGCACTCTGAAAATGGATCCAACTGCGCTGCTGCATGCCGCATTGCAGGACGCGATTGGACTCATGCACAGCGCGAATGAGCGGCTCGCCTTCTTCGATGGTGTGAGTTACCGGTTTTTCGAGATAAACATGCTTGCCGGCCGCGAGCGCATCGGTGGCGATCCGTACGTGCCAGTGATTCGGAGTCGCAATGATGACGGCATCTATATCTTTGCGGTCGAGTAGTTGCCGGTATTCCAGATACGTGCCCGCCTGGCCTTCCGTGCGCTCAGCAATACGATCGCGCCGCGGCTCATAAACATCGCAGCCCGCCACAAGCTGGGCCATTCCGGATTGATCGAGCGCGTGCAGCAAAGCCTGCATACGGCCGCCGCAGCCAATCGCCCCAACCCGGATTGCGCCGTTCGCGCCAAGCGCTCGCGTGGCCGCGGCGGCCGTCATGCCAGCCGCCATCAGGAATCGCCGCCGGTTGGTTTCCATGATCGTGCATATCTTATCAACCGGAACAGTGGCGCAGACGGTCTTGCCGTCTGCGATCATTCACTCGCGTGGCGGTTTGAAACCATCCAGAATCCAAATATCGCCCTCGGCTCTCCGCACGTTCGTGAACACGCTCTTTCCATCGGGAGTCTCCCGCAACAGTGTAGTTGACTACATCATGTGGCGATCCTGTGCGCCCGTTTCTCCAGGGCAGCCCCCGGGAGGGCAAGCAGAAAACTCCTGATATAGGAGCTGCCGGCCGGTTCGGGACCACATCGGATTTCCAGCCCCACCGGAGGAGATTTGCCACCGTCCGCTGCCCGATAAAGCGCCGGCTTGGAACAGCGGGACATAGACCTGCGCATTCCGGATTCATCGGAGACGTATGCCAGCCAGCGCCCGTCGGGCGAGAATGCACGCTGAGCGGCAGCTCCCGGCTCACCCAGATATCGTTCATCCCGTGTCCTGTAATAATAAGTGCGAGCCATTTTCCGTCAGGTGCCCGTCCGGCAGATAACGTCCGAAAAAGCCGCTGTGTATCAGTGTCTTGCGCTGACCCGTTTTCAGGGACAAGACCTCCACCGTTGCATTCTCGAAGTTCGTTTGGCCTCTGCTTGCCGTGAATAGCACGGCCCGGCCCCCCTGGCAGAACCTGGGCCATCGATGGGTTGCCTCATTACCAGGATCTATTTCCGCGCTGCCTTCCGTCACCCGTGCCAAGCCGAAAACCAGCACTTTCACCACGCCCGCGGGCGTAATCACCAGCCTGCCGGATGTATGGTGCAACAAGGCCCGCCCGAATCGTCTAAGCCCCTGATGTAAAACGAGAAGATTTTGTTGTGAGTCTTGAAATGCCCCTTCCGTGCACCACTCGAATTTCGTTTCGCAAAATTGACCAGGGGCTATTTCCGTGTGGACCGTCCACCCATCGGACGTTCGCTCGAAGGCGGAACAATCCCCTTCAGCCGCATGTAGACCGTGAGAATGCCGTACTGCTCATTGTCATGTGAGAGATTACCGACGAGGGCGCCCAGCCTGGTCATCTGCCCGCGAAAACTGCTCACCGCGCTGGTCGTGTTGGCATCATTCAGGGAATCGTATGCCTTATCGCACTCGTCAAAAGACTCTTTAAGCGCTGCGACGACATTGGTCTTACTGTTTGTCTCGACAGTCGACGAGGGCGGCTGCTGCCCGAGCACGCCGGCGCAGGCGTGCATCTGCGCAGATGCGATATGACCAAACACCTCGGCGAAACTGCGGATCGCCGGTGCCGGTTTGAAAATGTAGTCGCTGTCAGGCACCTTCTCCGCCGATGCAAGAATGTTTCGCTTTACACTGTCGTACGCGTGTTTTACTTCCGCGCTGACCGAGAGGGCCGCAGAGCTTTGCGCCTGAACTACCGCCGCACACACAAACATCGCCAGACTGCCAAGGATAGTGAGCCGTTTCATATTGAACCTCCATTGAGAGTAGATTCGAGCCGAGAGCATTGTATTGCAGTGCGTTATCGTGAAAACTTCATGCGAATGTATCTGCGCTGGATGTTAGCACTACCATTACTCTGCGCCGTGCAAGCGCAGGAGATTTCCCCGGCCCTTTTCAACGGGTTGAACTGGCGATTAATTGGCCCCTTTCGCGGCGGGCGCGCCGTCGCGGTGACCGGTGTTCCAGGCGGCGGTTCCACATTCTTCATGGGCGCAGTGGACGGCGGCATTTGGAAAACGACCGATGCGGGAACGGTCTGGACGCCCATTTTCGATGGCCAGCCTGTCGCATCGATTGGCGCTTTGGAAGTGGCGCCGTCCGACCCGCAAGTGCTCTATGCGGGGACGGGCGAATCCGATATTCGATCGGATCTCGCGACGGGCGATGGCGTTTACAAATCAATGGATGGCGGCGCTACCTGGAAGAATATCGGTCTGCAAGATACAAGGCAGATCAGCCGGATCGTGATTAATGCGCGCGATCCCAATCTGGTGTTCGTTGCGGCGCTCGGGCACGCTTATGCCGGTAACGAGGAGCGCGGCGTGTTCAAATCCCGCGATGGCGGCCAGACCTGGAACAAGGTTTTGTATAAGGGCCCGACAGTCGGAGCCGCGGATCTCGCCATGGCAGCGGATGCTCCGGATGTTCTGCTCGCTGCGATGTGGGAAGCGCACCGGCCGCCGTGGAGCACGTACGCTCCGCTGGCCGGTCCCGGCAGCGGGCTCTATCGATCTACCGACGGCGGCGAGACCTGGCAGCAACTTAGCGGAAATGGACTTCCAGCCGGACATTTGGGCCGCATCGGCGTTGCGATTGCGCGCGGCACGCACGGGCAGCGCATGTATGCGGCCATTGAAGCCGATGCGAAGAGCGCGGGCATTTACCGCAGCGACGATGGCGGAGACTCCTGGACGCGCGTGAACAGCGATGCGCGGCTCACCAGCCGCGCCTGGTATTTCAACTGGATCACCGCCGACCCGAACGATCCGGATGTGCTGTACGTTCCGAACGTGGCGTTTTACAAGCTAAGCGATGGCGGAAAAAGGTTGAGCATTGTGCGCGGCGCGCCGGGCGGCGACGATTACCACCAGCTTTGGATCGATCCGGCCAACTCGGCGCATATGGTGCTCGGCACGGATCAGGGCACCACCATCACGCTGAACGGCGGAAAAACCTGGAGCACCTGGTACAACCAACCCACCGCGCAGTTTTACCACGTGATCACGGATAACGAGTTTCCGTATCACGTCTACGGTGCGCAGCAGGATAGCGGCACGGCTGCCACGGCGAGCCAGACGGATCACGGCGAAATCGATTCGCGCGATTGGTTCAGCATCGGCGGCAGCGAGAGCGGCTACATCGCGCCCGATCCGCGCAACCCGGACATCTTTTACATTTCGGGCACCTTCGGCGAATTGGCGCGATCGGACACCCGCACCATGCAGAGCCAGAATATTGCGCCGTGGCCCATGCCGCCCACACTCGCAACGCCCATGCCCGAGCGGAAATACCGCGATCCATGGACGCCCGTGCTTGTTTTTTCGCCGGTTCAATCCAACGCGCTTTATCTAGGAACGCAGTATGTCATGAAAACGCTCGATGGCGGGCTGCACTGGCAAAAAATCAGCCCGGATCTCACGGGTATCAAACCGGACGTTCATTTATCCGGGCCGGAACCGGCAAATCCCGTGCAAGCGATGGAGTGCGGATATGGCGTTGTTTACACGATCGCTCCTTCGCCGCTGCGCGCCGGCGAGATTTGGGTTGGAAGCGATACCGGTCTCATTCATCTGACTCGCAATGGGGGAGCAAGCTGGTCCGACGTGACGCCGAAAGGTGTGGATGCCTGGAGCAAGATTACGCAGATTGAGGTCTCACATTTCACGCCCGGCGAAGCTTACGCCGCCGTGGACCGGCACCGATTGGATGACATGCGTCCTTATCTCTACCGCACTCGCGATTACGGCAAGACTTGGACGCCCATTGTCAATGGGATCAGTGAATATGCGTTTCTGAACACGATTCGCGAAGACCCCAAGCGCAAGGGCCTGCTGTTCGCCGGAACCGAGTTCGGCGTGTATGTCTCCTTCGACGATGGCGAGCACTGGCTGTCTCTGCAGCGAAATCTGCCGATCACTTCCATCCGCGATCTGGCAATTCACGACGACGATCTGATTGCCGCCACGCACGGCCGGGCCTTCTGGGTTCTGGACGACATCGCACCGCTCCGGCAGATGGGTGACAGAGTGGCCAATGCCGAGATGTGGCTCTACCGGCCCGGCCGCGCGCTGCGCATGACCAGCGCCAACTTTACCGGAACTCCGTTGCCGCCCGAGGAGCCGCAGGCAAAGAACCCGCCGCGCGGAGCGTACATCGATTACTATTTGCGCAAGGACGCCAACGCGGAAGTTGCTTTGGATATCCTCGATGCCCAGGGAAAAACCGTGCGGCATTGTTCGAGCCGCCAGAAGCCGCCCGCAACTCCTCACGACGCCCCGATTGCGCCGCGCTGGTTTCCGAAGCCGGAGGAATTGAGCGAACACGCCGGAATGCATCGCTTCATTTGGGATCTGCGCTACGGCCGCACGGGCGAAACCACGCCTGGCGACGACGATGAAGAAGACCAGCGCTGGCGTGGTCCGCTGGTGCTTCCGGGGCGATACAAAGTCAGACTGATGATCGGCGGCCAGCAACTCACGCAGCCGCTGGAGATTGCCATGGACCGCAGAACGCACGTGAGCAGCGCTGTTCTCGCAATTCAGTTCCGCTGGGCCCAGCGCGCGTTTGAGGATATGATCCAGGCGCGGAAAGCCGCCGCCGAGTTGCACGGGTTCCAAACCCAGATCGATAAAGAACGCGCGCAATTAAAGCCAGACCAGCAAAGTTTGAGGGATGCGCTGACCGCTGCGGGAAAGCAGAGCGGAACACTGCTGGCCGGCACGAAGCAGGGAAGTGAAGACGGCATGCAGGCATTAAGCCGGCAGCTTACGGCCGTGCTGAATTCGCTGGAGAGCGCCGACCGCCTGCCTCCTGCTCAATTGATTGAGCTGTACCGGCAGGCCACGGCGATGCTGAAAACGCGCCTGGCCGCATGGGACGAGATGAAGCGAACGATGCTGCCGGGCTTGAACCGCCAACTTCAGGATGCGGGGATGACTCCAATTCAGATTGCTGAGATAGAAGAGGAGGCAGAGGAGAGTCTCGCGAGATAGAGAACCGCCATGATCCTTTCGGCCATTCTGCTCGCTGGTCTCCTGTTCCTGCCTCAAAACGCACCAGGACAAGTCAAAAGCGCCATTATTGCCGGTCTGCGCGCCGGACACTACCAGGAGGCGCGTCAGATGCTTGAACAGGCGCTGAAGCAAGCGCCCCAGGATGCGGCACTCTGGACGCTCAACGGCTTCGCACTCTCGCATCTCGGCCAGAACAAGGAAGCGCTCGCATCGTATAAACAGGCGCTTAAGCTGTCGCCCGATTATTTGCCCGCGCTTGAAGGGGCGGCGCAGCTCGAATATCAGTCCTCGGATCAGAGTGCCGTTCCTTTGCTGCATAAGATCCTGGGAATTCATCCCGACGATGAAACGAGCCATGCCATGCTCGCAACCCTCGCCTTTGACCGGCGGGATTGCCAGACCGCGGCCGAAGAATTCAGGCAAAGTCAAAACCTGATTTCCTCCAACGTGAGCGCGCTTGAAAAGTATGGTTCCTGCCTGCTGCAACTTCAGAAGCTCGACAAGGCACTGAAAGTCTTTACGCAGATAAGCGAGTTGCAACCGCAGAGCGACAAGGCACGTTACAATCTCGCCGTTGTCCAAGTCGTGGCGAAACGGTATCAGGACGCCATCGCGACTCTAAAACCGCTGATTGCAAAACGGCCGGAAGACGGAGACTGTCTCGATGTACTGGCCGAAGCGTATGAGGGCCTGCTGGACACCCCGAACGCGGTCGCTGCGCTGCGACAGGCGATCGTGAGCAATCCGGATGTACCACGCCATTATCTGGAGTTCGCTGATATCTGCCTGGTACACGCCGCCTATCGCGTCGGCATCGATATGCTGAACGCCGGATTGAAGCGTCTACCCGATTCCGCTCCTCTGTACCTGGCGCGCGGAATTCTTTACGTGCAGGTGGCCGATTACGAAAATTCGCGAAAAGATTTTGAGAAAGCCGAGCAGTTAGATCCGGGCCTCCAGTACGGCCATGGCATGCAGGGGCTTGCCGACCTGCAATTGAATCATCTGCCGCAAGCGGAAGAGGACATTCGAAGCCGGCTGCGCAAAGCGCCCGATGACGCGTTCTTGTGGTATCTACTGGCGGAGACGCTGACCCGGAGCGGCGCAGCCGCAGGGACACCCCGATTTCAGGAAGCTGTAGAATCTACGGAAAAAGCCGTGCAATTGCGGCCGAATTTTCCGCTTGCGCGCAATCTGCTCGCGCGGCTCTATGCAGACGAAGGCCGGATTGACGACGCGATTAAGCAGAGCCGTTTGGCATTCCAGGAAGATCCAACCGGCGAAACCGCGCAAACTGCTCTTTACCATTTGATCCTGTGGCTGCGGAAGGCGGGGAATCGCGACGAAGTTGCGCCATTGGCGAAAAAGCTCGCCGAATTGCGCGAGCAAGCACGCGCCAAAGAAACCGCCGAACACCGGTATTCACTCGTTGAAGTAAATCCCTCGGAACCGCAAAAACACTAGCACAACTTTGCTGAAAAATTGTGATAGTCTTCCGGTCATGACCGCCAAAAAGATTCCGGTTTTCGCCCTGCTCTTAATGAGCATCGGCATACCGCGGGCTTTTGCTCAATTCTCAAGTGGAATCGAAGGCACCGTAAAAGAATCTTCCGGGAATGTCGTTGCAGGAGCCAAAGTCACCGTCACGAATACGCAGTTGGGCGTGGAAAAAACCGCTACCACGAACGACAGCGGCTATTTCCGCATAGGAAGCCTCGCCGCCTCCACCTATACAGTGCAAATTCAAATGAGCGGTTTCACCACATGGCAGCAAAAGGACCTCGTTCTGCAGGTGGGAGAAACCCGAACCCTTTCTCCCGTCCTTCAGGTGGGAACGGTAACCACGAATGTTACGGTTTCCGCTGCGCCGCTGGCCGTTGAATTGTCATCGGCGACAACCGGAGCAGTTGTTTCCCAGACCGAAGTAGAGCACACCCCGCTTCCCGGCCAGAACGTCTATTCTCTGGCGGCGCTCGCGCCGGGAATCACGGGCAACGCTGTTACCTCCGGCGACAATTACACCAACGAATATGCGATCAACATCAATGCTGCGGGGCTGCGCCAAGAGGACAACGGCTATCAAATAGACGGCGCTTACACGGACACTCCCTCCCGGGGCGGTGGCACCTCCATTTCGCCCAATCCCGAAATCGTTCAGTCCATTGACATCAGAGCAAACGATTTCGATGCCCAGAAGGGTAGGAACGGCGGAGCGACGGTCGAGGTCTTCACGAAATCCGGTTCGAACCAAACTCACGGAACGCTTGATTATTACTTCCTGAACGATACACTGAGCGCGCGGACCGAGTTCGAGAGCTCGGTTCCGCAATTCAAACGCAATGAAATGGGCGCGACGTTGGGCGGCCGCATCATCAAAGACAAGCTTTTTTACTACGGCGGTATTGACGTGTTGCGCTCCAGCACTACGAGCGCTTACCAGGCGACGGTCGAAACCAAGGACTTCCTCAATTGGGCTCTGGCGAATCTGCCAAACAATGTGGCTACCCAGGTTCTCAAGACCGCCCCGCCTCTGACTTACCCAACTACTGGAATCAAAACGGTTAGCCAGCTCGCAGCATCAAGTCCAGGCTACTTTCCGCTACCCGCCGGTATTCCGGGCAATCTGAATGCTGTCGGCACGGCCAACATCAGCTATTCCGTGCCGAAGAACGGATATCAGTACAGCATCCGGGGCGACGCTTATCCGAGCGACAGGGATCGCGTCTACGCGGAATTTGTGCGTACCTACGACACCTCGGTGGGCGCGACTGCCCGTCCTGCGCTAAACGACGATCATGCCAACAGTTCCGACTTTGCCAATCTCAATTGGACGCACACGTTCTCTTCCACGTTGCTGAACGAGGCAGGCGCGAATATCATTCGCCCGTACGGGTCCAATTTGCCGGTCGACACGATGGCGATCCCTTACGTCAATGTCGTGGGCCTGACCGGTTTCTCGAACTGGGGACCGGGAAACTTCACTCAAACGACGTTCGGGTGGCGAGACATTCTGTCGGACACCGTGAAAACGCACACGCTGAAATTCGGGCTGCAAATGAATAATATCCGCGAATACGATTCGCAAAGCGGAGCAGACAACCGCCCGACGTTCAACTTCAATAACCTACTGGATTTTATTCAGGACAAGGCCACTACCGAATCGGCAACTCCCGTCAATCTTCTGACGCATCAACAGGCTCCTTACTATCGCGCGTACCGGGCTCTTTACATGGGCTTCTTTGCGCAGGACGATTGGAAGGTTACGCCGACCTTCACCCTCAATCTTGGGCTCCGCTACGATATCATGCCCAACTTCTTTTCTATCCTTTCTCCGAAACTCACGAACTTCAACTTCGGGCAGGGCAGCACGTATTTCCAGCAGATCGCCAGCGGTTCTACCGGGTTGGCTTCCAGCAGTCACGTCTTGAACCATGATTTGTGGAGTGTGACGCCTCGCCTTGGATTCGCGTGGGACGTGTTTGGAACCGGCAAGACAGCACTACGCGGAGGCCTTGGAGTGTTCTCCAGTCAACCGCCGTATCTCCACATAACGGACATACTGGCGAACAATCTACCGAATATCTACAGTCCTTCGATCAGTGTCTACCAAGGCACAACGCCCGTTTTCAAGCTTTGCTCTCCACCCTCTGGTTACAGCGAGGCTTGCCCCATTGTGGACACCAGCAACGTCGTCCTGAACTCGAGCGGAGGAATTGTGGGAAGAAGGGCGAATCTCGGCGGATATTCTCCGGACTATAGTTTCACGCAAGTGACGGCGTGGACGCTCAGCGTGGAACAGCAGTTGCACACCAACCTCCTCTTTCAGCTCAATTACTCCGGAACCTCGGCGCATCACCTGCCGGTCTTTAACAACGACATCAACCGCTTTGCAGACGACTTAATTATCAATCGCGGTGTTCTGACTCGTCTCAATGCGAACTTCGGGACGATTAACTACGGCACGTCGGACGGCAACTCCATCGGGAACTATGGCTCGGCGATGTTGAGATTCAGATCCACAAAAGGCATTTCGCTCGCGGGTATTTATACCTTTGGCAAGGCGTTGGACACCTTCAGCACAGCCGACTCGCTCGATTCCGGTTCCATCACGACAACGACTCAGGTCATTCGGAACGGCGATGTTGGGGCGCAGCGGGGCCGGTCCGATTTCGACATTCGAAATCAATTCACATTTAACGGCACATGGTCCGTGCCAAGCAGCTATAGCAACGCGTTCGCGCGGCATGTTCTGGGTGGCTGGGAGCTGGGAGGCATCGTCGTGTTGCAGACCGGTTTACCATTCACGGTCTATACGAGCGCGCCGTTTGCTCCGGTTCTTAACTCCAGCGGCCAGATAATCCACAACAGCGGAGGCGATTACAATGCCGACGGATTCAATTACGATGTTCCGAATACCCCGGCTTTCGGCAACCACCTGAGCGGCCGATCCAAGAGCAATTTTCTCAACGGGCTATTTCTTGCATCGGCGTTTCCTGCGCCGCCTTTGGGAGTGGAAGGCAGCCTCGGCCGGAACACGTTCGATCAGCCTGGTTTAAGCAATGTGGATCTCACGCTCACCAGAAGCTTCAATGCGCCCTGGTTTTTCGGCGAGGCGCTGCATCTGCAGTTTCAAGCTGAAGCCTATAACTTGTTCAATCGCGTGAACCTCACCAGTGTGAGCTCGGACTTATCTTCTTCCTTGTTCGGCCATGCGACGAATCAGTTGCCTGCACGAAGCCTTCAACTGCACTTGCGTGCCAGTTTCTAAAGCAAGTTCATCACCACCACTTTCTTCCGGCCGTGGCTCAGAAAGCCCTCTTCTGTTTTCAACGGAGTACCGAGCCGCGACCGGCGGCCGGGACCGTAAACAGGAAAGTCGAACCTTGTCCAAGCTGAGACTCAACCCAAATTCGGCCGCCAGCCCGTTCGACAATGCGCTTACAAATCGCAAGTCCCATACCGGTCCCTGGGGAATTACCCCACGTATGGAGACGCTTAAACATCCCGAAGATCCGATCATGATGTTGCGGATCAATGCCGATACCGTTATCCCGGACTGAAAACGTGTATTGATCGCCGGTTTTCTCGGCACTCACGTGGATTCGAGGCGGTTCCTGGCTTCGATAGCGGATCGCATTGACGATCAGGTTTTGAAACAATTGCTCAAGTTGAAATTGGTGCATCCGCACCCATGGAAGAGGCTCATGTGTTACCGAGGCGCTGTTGTTTTCAATCGTGGCGGTCAGCGTTGCCAGGGCATGACGAAGGGCTTCGCACGCATCCACGTCCGGCGCCATATCCTCCTTTGACATGCAGGCCTGCATGAAAGTGCGGAGATCCGTTAGCAGCCGCTCCATGCGCGTAACACCGGTCAGAACGTGGCCAAGATATTGATTGCCCTCCGGGCCAAGCTGAGCCGCGCACTTTCTCTGGAGTAACTGGCTGTAAAGAGACACCGTTCGCAAAGGCTCTTGTAAGTCGTGGGAAGCGGAGTGGGCAAACTGCTCCAGGTCGGCATTGGACCGGGTCAACTCCTCAACGGTGCGAGCTAACTCCTGTTCCGCTCGTTTACGTTCACTAATTTCCTGCTGTAAGTTGCGGTTGGCCTCAGCCAGCTCCTTGGTGCGCTCCCAAACTCTGGCCTCGAGCTTATCGTGGGCATCTTGTAAAGCGAGCTCCGCTTCTTTCAAATCCGTAATATCGAATGCGGTACCGTGAATAAACCAGGGATGCCCCTCTTGCGTCAGGACGATTTTCACCTGACAATGGAACCAAACCACGCGCCCGTCGCGCGCGATTACCCGGTAAACAGATCGCAATGGTTTGCCGGAGATGATCAACTGTGCGGCTTCGGCGCTCCAGCGAGTTCGATCGTCGGGATGGATTTGGTGATACCACCGAATCGGGTCACCGAGCCATTGCTCCTGCGTGAAACCCAAGACCTCCTCGACATGCGGGCTCACATACGCTTCACTGAGACCTTGATCGAGGAAAGCCATGAAAATGACGGCGGGAATCTGCTCTACCAGCGTTCGGTAGAGCGCCGCCGAATCGGGCGGTCCAGCTGTTGTGTGTTGTGTCGCGCCGGCTGAAGCGGCGGCCGCGGAAAACATCCCTGCAAGCCGAGACAGCAGAGCCTGCGCGCTCTGCGCGTCCATGTCTTCGAGGTGGTTGAGGCTGAGTTTTGAACGGTCCTCCAGGAGCGCCATACTACACCGAATTCAACCGGAATTACCGGGCATTTGGGCGGCCCGGCGCCATTCAGGCTCCTTGTTCAGCGAGCTCTGAGTAAACTTGCGCAGCGCCTTAATGGCCCGGCCATAAACATTGACCGCCTGAGAAGAGAGCAACGAACCGGGGGGCTGATTCATAAACGGCATAAACTTATCGGGAAATCCAGGCATGGTGCAGCCGATGCAAATACCGCCCACATTGGGGCAGCCGCCGAGGCCGCTCATCCAGCCGCGCTTGGTGACGTTGCAGTTGACCACCGGTCCCCAACATCCCAGTTTTACAATGCACTGCGGCGCACCGTATTCTTCGGCGAAATCACCTTGTTCGTAGTAGCCGCCACGATCGCAGCCTTCATGCACGGTCTGGCCGAACAGCCAGGTAGGCCGTAGCGCTTCATCGAGAGGAATGCGGGGAGCCAACCCGGCAGCTTGATAAAGCAGATACAGCAGGACCTCCATAAAATTGTCCGGCAGCACCGGGCATCCGGGCACGTTAATGATGGGGATACCAGCGTTCGACTTCCAATCCCAGCCGAGATAATCGGCCAGGCCCATGCATCCCGTGGGATTTCCCTGCATGGCATGGATTCCGCCGAAGGTAGCGCACGTTCCCGCAGCAACGACAGCCCAAGCCTTGCCGGCAAGCCGGTCGATCCAGTCACAAGTAGGAATCGGTTGGCCGGTTTTGGGATCGGTCCCGAAGGCGGACCAGTATCCCTCAGGCTTATTGTGCTCGTTGGGAATGGAGCCCTCGATGACAAGAATGAAGGGCGACAGTTGGCCCGCGGCAGCACGGTAAAAGTAGCTCAGGAACTCGTCCCCAACCTCGTAGGCAAGAACCGGGTTATGAAAGTTCACTTTGGGGACGCCCGGTATCGCGCCGCGCACAAGATCCTCCAGGCTGGGCTGCGTAGCGGCCGTGATAGCAATGGTGTCGCCGTCACACCCGAGACCGGCGGTAATCCAAAGCACATCAATTTCCTTGATGCCCTCTAGCACATGCCCGCCATGCTGTTTCTCAAACGAGTCCCAATTATTCACCCGATATAAGCCGGTCGACGATGCTACCCTTCAGTGTAAAACGCAGGTACAATCAACCGCGCTCGTTGCGTCGTGAATCCACCGGTTCGCTCTCGAGCGCAAGAACTAATTCCGTACGTTGCGCCATGCTAAGCTGATTGCGACGCGCGCAGGACGCGTCCAGTCCGCGGAAAGGGCCGCGCCCACCTGCATTCTTGCAACACCAGATCTTGCTTGACCCTCTTTCGCCTGTTATGCGGACCAGGCAAATGAAGGAGGCTGTCTTGAATCTCGAACAACAGAAGAAACAGGCTCGCGAACTGTTGCGGGCCGTCCGAAGCGGAAATCCAGGCGCGCTCGCGCGATTGCGCACGCAGCATCTGCGCTGGGCGCAAGCGGATGACGCCACTGTGCGGCAGGAGATGGCGTTGCATGATGCTCAGTTCGTTATCGCCCGGGAACAAGGGTTCGCAAGTTGGACAAAACTCAAAGCCTATGCGGAGCGTTCGCCTGAGGCGCGCCACACTCGGCTGTTTGTCGCCGATATGCAATGGATGAATGACCGGGTCCACGGCCTTTTGCGCACGCGGCAGTCGGCGGGTCCGGCTGCGCTGGAGCAAATTCGCAAATGGCATCCGCGTTTTTCCGCTTGCTCGGACGAGGAAATTCTGCAAGCGCCGTTTACCGAGGCAGACGCCCGGCTCGTGTATGCGAGGGAGCACAGGTTCGATAGTTGGGACGAACTAACGCATCGCGTGAACCTGCTCGCATCCGATTCCGGAGCCGCAGCGGCCGAACCCTTTTTCGCGGCATTCCGGGCTTTGCAATCCGGCGATGTTCCGGCGATCAGCGCGTTGCTTCAGCGCAACCCGCAACTCGCGAAAGAACGCGGCACTAATGGCAACACGCTGTTAAACCTGGCCGTAAGTATCGCCACCGGAGTGAATTGCGAACAGGGGTTGGCGCTGATAAAGGCTCTGCTCGCTGCCGGCGCGGATGTGAATGATCCGAACGATCGCGGGTGGACGCCTTTGCATGCAGCGGCATACTCCAACCAATGCGGGATTGCAGAGCTCTTGATTCACAGCGGGGCGGATCTGGAGGCAGAAGCCCATGGCTCGGGAGGTACCCCGCTCATCGTGGCATTGTTTTGGGGGCATCGCGAAGTGGCGGACATGCTGGGACGCTATTCGATCGCGCCCGGGAACCTCCGTGTTGCGGCCGGCTTGGGTAGCGAGGAGCTCTTGAAGCAGTGCTTCCGCGGAGAAAAGACGTTAACGCCCGAAGCTTGCGCGGCGCGGGGCTTCTACCGGCCGCACAGCGGATTTCCAGCTTGGCAACCTTCGCCGAATCCGCAGGAAGTTTTGGACGAGGCGCTTGTTTGGGCGTGTAAGAGCGGGCGCACAGCGGTCCTCCCCCGTTTGGTTCGTGCGGGGGCGCGGCTGGATGCCGATCCCTACCGGGGCACCCCGCTCATCTGGGCGGCGGCTTGCAACCGCATCGAAGCAGCCGAGTGGCTCATTGATAGCGGGGCAGCCGTTAACCACAAAGCCACCTTCGGTGGTCTCACTCATGGCCAAGGGGTGACGGCGCTGCATATGGCATCCCAAAACGGGCACCTTTCCATGGTGCAGTTGCTTATACAAAGAGGAGCAGATCCGGCGATTCGCGACGATCTTTATCACGGCGATGCCGAAGGGGCAGCAAACCACTTTGGCCAGATCGCCGTTCGTGACTACCTGCGCAGCCTCAAAAAATGAGGCAAGGATCGCGGCTGTTTTTCCAGCTATTGATTTAATTGGTGCGGATGAGAGGACTTGAACCTCCACACGGTTGCCGGCACTAGAACCTGAATTCCAGCAGTAGCGAGCGCCGACAAACTGCATGCCGACGATACGCCGGTTCCGGTGTTGGCGCCGGGCACGGGCAAAACCAAACTCGGCCGTTTGTGGGCTTATGTTCGGGATGATCGCCCGGCCGGCGATCTGGCTGCTCCGGCGGTCTGGTTTGCGTACTCGCCAGATCGAAAAGGCGAACATCCGCACCGGCATCTGAAAACGTTTCGCGGCACGTTGCAGGCCGATGGCTATGCGGGGTTCAACCGTTTATACGATGACGGCCGCATTCAAGAAGCGGCGTGCTGGACACATGTTCGTCGCAAGTTCTTTGATTTGCACCAGGCGCATGCTTCTCCTATCGCGATCGAAGCGGTGGAGCGCATCGGGCAGCTGTATCTAATCGAGAGCGAGAAATCCGTGGTCGGCCGCCGGATGAACGGCAGCGGGCACGCGACGAGCGTGCACGCCCTTTATTAATAGCGCTGCACGAATGGTTTAAAACAACGCTCACGCGGATCTCGCGCAAGTCCGAAGTTGCGGCTGCGATCGGTTACGCGCTTGCCCGCTGGCCTGCGCTGGTGCGCTATTGGGAGAATGGCCGCATTGAAATCGATAAACAATCCAGCCGAACGCGCGCTGCGTGCCGTCGCGCTCGGCCGTAAGAATTATCTGTTTGCAGGCTCCGATGCTGGCGGGGAGAGGGCGGCGGCGATTTACAGCCTGTTGGGCTCGGCAAAGCTGAATGGCATCGATCCGGAAGCTTATCTGACTTTAGCGTTACATCGTATTGCCGATCATCCGATCAACCAGATTGCTGAGTTGCTGCCCTGGACTCTTCTTCCCACAGGCCGCGTTGCCGTGGATGCGGCGTGAATATCCAATGACTTGGTTACCGCCCGAATCGAAGATGTTTTTCTCGGTCGCATACGACGCCGACACCCGCACTCTGTACCTCCGATTCCGTAGTGGCGATGTCTATCGATACTTCCATTTTTCCGAAGATGACTACCAGCAGTTCCTACGCGCCGAATCCAAAGGCCGCCACTTCCTCAGCAACATTCGGAACTGCTTTACCTACGAGCGCATGGCCAAGCTTCTGGTCGCTTGATCAAGGCGACTTGCCCATACGGTTACTTGGAACCGTGCGCTAGATTGGAAAATCCGATAGATGCCGCGCTGGCTTGGATCGCTGATTATGGTCGCCATAGGAATCTTTGGCCTGTACGAGGGAATAGCGCATCCTTGCGTTACTCTGCGCGGTTCTAAACGCCCTCTGACGAAATGGCAGGGGCGTATCTTTTACGGGATTTTTGCCGCCGTCGGCATCATTGGAGGACTGCTGGTCTTCTTCGGCCCGTTCTAGTTCTATTGCGGCGTACTTTGCCATTCAGGGGTCCGGCGATCCGTCATCGTATCGGACTCCCAGCCGGTTGCCGCAAGCAGATTGAATCCCCAGCTGATTAGCAGAGTTATCAACACGCCGCAATACGGCCCTCAGCAAACGGTTACTGAACTATCAAGTCTGTATAACCCGTTCTACGCCGAGGACGACGACTACATGGCGCAAATCAATATGGCGTTCGGCAGTTTCAATCTTCATGACGAGTTCTTCGCCAAGCACCAGTTGAACTACCTGGCTGACGTTGTCCGCATCCTCCACTACACCGGGCTGCGGATCAATTTCTACGACGTGATCGTTGCGGTGCTTGACCGGGAAGTTCTTGCCGAGCAGATCAAAAAGTCCCGGCAGCACATCCAGGAAGACACATCGATCAGCATGCAGCGCCGCCTCAATTTCGAGATCTCGGTGCGCAACCTGATGCAGTCAGGGGCGCAGCATCCTCGTGCGTTTCTCAATCTGGGCGGTGTTGGCGGACTCTATTCGCTCGGAACGAGCCTTCTCTGCTGACGGCGGCCAGACCTGGGAGACGAACTGGATCAACACCTACGAGCGCGTCGCGAACCACAGAGGTCAATGATGGCCGAGCGATCAGGAGCACGATCGATCCGCGATGCCGGCCGCGAAGGTCAGCTTGCGGCGAAACAATACAGTCAAAGGGTTATCGGTAGTGATCCTAAGCTCAAGGTTTGGCGCCTTGAATGAACAGGTGAGTTTCTTCACGTCTCCAATTTTGCGCATCCAAGATCTTGAGGGCAAATCGAAACACCGGGAATTCCATTGTGCCCCTGAAGCGCTGGAGACAATTGCCAAAGAAATTGGGGATCCCTTCACAGCAGGCCGAATCTTTCAGAGTCCCTTTATCTGTAATGAGTCTCTCTGCCAACGTTTCTTAGGATTTCACACTGCGATGAGCTCTAAACCAACTGCGATCGAAGTTTCCACTCGGTTGCGGGAATTTGTGGGCGAAATGATTATTCGATATGGCAACCGGCCTGCGAAAACTTTACGATTTGGAAATGAGCGTCCGGCTGTTAGGCGCGTGAAAGATTTCCTTCAAAGCTGCTATGCAGAAAACGTGAGCTTGGAGGAACTTGCACGGCTCGCAAACTTGAGCCCATTTCACCTGATCCGGGTCTTTCGGAAAGAAGTCGGACTGCGGCCTCACGCATACCAGACTCGCCTCCGGTTGGGCCGCGCCAAGGCGTTGCTCGCCAAAGGGAATACGATTGGTGAGGCGGCTCTGAGTACTGGCTTCTTCGATCAAAGTCATTTTACGAATCATTTCCGGAAGGTCTTTGGCTACCCCCCAGGCGCCCACTTGAAGGGAATCCGGTCCAAGAGCAAGTACTTCCAAGATTCGCCGTCGCTGGCTTGTGCCGCGATCAACCGTTCACAGGGACCTGCGCAATAACATCCAAGACATTCCGCGCCCCATTTTGCAAGCTATTATTGCGGACCGTAGGTGAGCCGGCATCCCTCTGCTGGATGCTCGGACGATTCTGGACCGCGTGGGCGGCGCTGTCAGGTTTCGTATGAGCGGCGTGACCTGCGAACGCAATACAGAGTGTCAGAGGTAGAACAACATGCCAAAAGCCAACACAGAGGCGGAACAGCGGGAGAGACCCTGTCGGTATGAACACACCCCGATCGTGTCGCCCCAAGAGTGGGAGGCTGCACGTCAGCAGTTGCTCGTAAAGGTAAACGCGCATGTGCGGGGTCGATACGATGAGCACCACGACAAGGAAGCATAAGATCGGAACACGGGATGAGTGGCTGGCCGCGCGACTTAGGCTGCTCGATGCGGAAAAGGAGTTAACCCGGCGCAGCGATGAGGTGGCTCGAATGCGACAGGAACTGCCGTGGGTTCCCATTGAAAAAGAGTATCGGTTCGACACCGACGAAGGGAACGTCTCCCTGGCCGACCTTTTCGAAGGACGGTCCCAGCTCCTTGTTTATCACTTCATGTTTGGGCCCGACTACGCGGCAGGGTGCCCCTCCTGCTCGTCAATTGCGGACGGGTTCAATGGGATCGCTGTTCACTTGCCCAATCATGATGTGATGCTTTGGGCGATATCGCGTGCTCCCCTCGTCAAGCTGCAAGCCTACAAGAAGCGGATGGGGTGGACGTTCCCCTGGGCATCTTCGGGTGGCTCCGACTTTAACTTCGATTTCAATGCCTCATTTACCGAGGAACAGCAACGGGAGGGAGCCGAATACAATTTCCGGCGCGACGACCCAGTGATGCAAGCGGGCATGGGAGGGAAGCAGATCGGGGAAACTTCTGCGTTTGCGGCTATGACTGGGACCGACGTGGCTACGTATACCCGCGAGCGCGAGGGCATGAGTGCATTCGGATTTGAGAACGGCGTCGTCTACCACGCCTATTCGACCTATGCCCGAGGCGTAGACAGCCTTTGGGGAATGTACCAGTGGCTGGACCGCGCACCCAAAGGACGGAACCAGACTGGCCCTTGGTTTCGTCGCCACGACGAGTATGACAAGAGGTAGGAATCACGTAGGCGAATCGAAAGTGAGTCGCACTTAGCGGTGCTCGATCAAGCCAATGCGTTCCTGTTTTCTGGAATTATCTTACCCGCATCCGCATCATAGAAGGCTAACGGAGGCCAACCATGAAGGACCCTACGAGAGAGCATTTTGCAGCCCCTGAGATAGTTGAACGAAGCATCTTTCAAGCCGCGCTGGACAAATTGCGCGTTCGGGAAAAAGCGCACACACATGAAGGTGACGCCATCGCGGCCGCCCGGCGACGACTTCCGATGGTCGAGATGGACGCTGCCACACCGCTCGTTGGCGAGCGTGGAGCAATGACACTACTGGACGCGTTTGAAGGACGTTCACAGCTGATCGCCTACTACTTCATGTGGTACCCCGGCAAGCCTGCACCTGAGCAGTGCGAAGGGTGTACCTGGGTCACATCGCAGGTCCGTGAGCTGTCCTATATTCATTCGCGCGACGTGACCTTCGCGGTTTTTTGCCAGGGTCCCTACGAAGAGAGCGCCCGATACCGCTCCTTCATGGGATGGGAAATGCCCTGGTACTCGGCACAGGACTCGCTAAACACTCTGCTGGCACCGCCGAAAGGACCGGGACGGATGCACTTGGTGTGCTATCTGCGACGGGGGTCCAGTGTCTCCGAAACGTATTGGACAACCATTCGCGGTGTCGAGGCGATGGATAACAATTACCGGTTGCTCGACTTGACTGTCTACGGGCGCCAGGAGAAGTGGGAGGACTCGCCGCCCGGCTGGCCCCAGGGAGAGATCATGGACACTCTACGCAAGGATGGACGCCCCACGTCTCAGTGGCCTCGCCTGAAGGCGGGGTATTCGGACGACCTGGGAAGTGGCAGCCGCTAAAGCGGGGCACGGGGCTTGGCTCGCGAACGAAATTCCGCTCGCGTTTTCGTCGCTGTTTGCGCGTTGCTCTTTGCCACCAGCGCAGCGCTGACAATTTTCTGGTCCATATCGATGTCGACGATGCAAGGCATGCCCATGCCCGGCGGCTGGACGATGTCGATGATGTGGATGCGAATGCCGGGGCGGACGTGGCTCGACACCACAGCCTCATTCATCGGCATGTGGATCGTGATAATGATAGCGATGATGTTGCCTTCCTTGGCGACAATGTTATGGCGCTGTTGCCAGGCCGTTGCCCGCGCAAGCGGCACTTGGAAAGCCGGGCTTACTACGCTGGTCGGCGTTGGCTACTTCTTCGTGTGGACCGTGTTTGGAATGGCAATCTATCCTCTGGGGGTTGAACTGGCGCCATGGAGATGAAACGGCCCGGCGTCGCGCGCGCCATTCCGATTGCTGCCGCTATGATCGTCCTAATCGCAGGAGCAATCCAGTTCACCTCGTTCAAGACGCGTCATCTTGGCCGCTGCCGAGCAGCGCCGGGACCCGGTCGTCCGGTTCCAGTGGACGCTCGTCCAGCGTTGGGATTCGGCCTGTATCTGGGCCTCCACTGCGTCTAGTGCTGTGCGGGTTTCACAGTCGTGTTGCTTGCGATTGGCATCATGGATTTGCGCGCAATGGCTCTCGTGACAGTGGCGATTACTATCGAACGGCTGGCGCCGAACGGTGAACGCGCGCCACAAGCAATCGGAGCCGTCCTCCTGGGGTTAGGATTGCTTTTGATTGCGCAAGCAGCCGGGCTCGCATGAGGATGGCGTGTTCGCGTCAACTATGGCGATCACCAGCAACAACGGCAGGCAACGAATCGGGCTCATTTTCATTCAGATGATCGTCTGGTTCGGGCTTATGGGCCTGATCATCTTCAGCGCCGCGGGCACCACGAACTGCGTCGGCGGTTGGCTCACGTGCCGGCGTTCGGTGGGCGTGCTCACAAAACAGGTGTGTGGGAATGGCATACTGGCGCCGGCTCCCACGGGACAGCGAATTTCCGGCCGGGTCGAAACCTGAGGCGATTTCAGAACATCCAATCAAACGCTATTTCGAATTCCAGGATTCCGGAGTACTTGTTATGGCTTTCCTGGCTCGAATCAACGGATTCATTCCGTGGCTATTTCTCGCAATCTGCCTGGGAATACACGAAGTGCTGCTACCGATCCCTTTACCGCTCTGAAGCAGGCGAATGCCTATGCCGATGCCGGCAATCTTGACGCCGCACACGGTCTCTACGTGCAAGCGGAACGGGGCTTCGCCCGAGCGGGCGATTTGCGGAACATGTACTATGCGCGATTCGGTCGTCTTCGAAAGGAAGTGGAAACGGGTTCCTATAAAGCCAATCTCGAACGCCTTGAAGCCGATCTGAACGCCCCTACAGTTAAGTCCGACCCTACCCTTCAAATTCGAGGTCTTGCGATCAAGGGGCAGATCGATATGAACCTGAACACTTCGGATGCCCGGCGCGATTGGGAAGAAGTGGCCCAACGGGCATCACAGATCGGCAACCCGAAGTGGACCAACCGGGCTTCCGGTGAACTGGGCTTGGTTGCTGGAGTAGGAGGCGATTACGCGACCGCTCTGCCGGCATTGCTCAAGGCCATGAAAACAGCTCAGGCGCTTCATGACCTAGGCGGTGAGATCCACTTCCGGACATTTCTCGGCAATGGCATGGTCACAGTGGATCATGCGGAAGACGCCCTTTCGATCTTTCAATCGGCTATCGAATCCGCCAGGAAGAACCCAGCGAGCGGCTACCCGATACTCCCGGTAATTGGCAAGGTTCGTGCGCTGGTCGCTGTCAAGCGGTGGGATGAAGCACGAGGATTGTTTGCGGAGGCCCTTGGATACGCGCGGCAACATGAAATCCTCGGCGCCCAAACAGAGTTGCTTGTACAGTCCGGGCTGATCTCGCTGGACAGCAACGATTTCGCAAGCGCCGAAGCCTCGTTCCACGAGGCCGCTGCTACCGCCCAAAAAGCCTCTTTACCGCGCATGAGCGCGGCGGCCGATTCTGGTCTGATCGACGTGTATGAGGCACAGCGGGATTGGACGGCTGCAGAAGGCGCTGCCAACGCCGCACTGGAAGCGCTGCGGACGGCGGAAGAAATCTATAATCTGCCCCAATATCTCGCAAAGAAAGCAGAAATCGAGGCGCATCGCGGGCGATTGGCCGAGGCCGATCAACTCTACGACCAAGCGACCGACATTGTCGAAGGCATGTTGGTGAATATGCCGAGTTCGCTCGTGAAAACATCCCTGATCGGCGCAATGAGTCGCATCTATGCGGGGCACTTCAGGCTGGCGATCGAGCACTTCCACGACACCGCAAAGGGATTCGCAATCCTCGAACAAGCGAGAGGCCGGGGCCTTGCGGACTTGCTGCGCTAGGGGATACGTCCCGCCAGAAGGAGAGCCCATGGGAGATCAGGATCGCTTCCATTCAGCAACAGATCCGTCGCAATCCTGCTCCTGCCAGACTGAAGGAGCCTTCTTGCGGAACTGGAAGACGCGGAGACGAATCTGGCCGGCGTGTGGTCGGAGCGGAATCGCAAAATGATGCAGGAGATCGCGCTGCTCAACACGAGGGCTGTCTCGCTCAAAGGTCTGCAAAGCATACTACGGCCAGACGAAACGGTACTGGAATATGTGCTCGACGACCCTATTTCGTTTTGTCTGGAAATCAGCGCCATTGACCGGTATCTCGCAGCCGTGCGGCTATGCCAGGACGCCTCGGATATCGGGCGGTATTTAGGAGCCGCGCTTCTTCCCAAAGACGGGCAAAGGCGCCCCTCGAAGCCTGATTATCATTCGGGATGGAAAAATTCATCTGTTGCCGTTTGCCGCGCTAATGGGCCCAGACTCCAAGTTCCTGGTGCAGTCGACAACGGTCTCCTATGCTCCATCGGGCAATGTCTTGTACATTCTGCGATCGCAGCAGAATGGGCGGCCGGCACCACGGCCATTCCTGGGCGTAGCTCATTCGGCAGTACAGGCTCCCACGGATAAGACGGTAGAAACTGCAACTCGGGGCCTCTTCGATGAGCATGGAGCCGATTTCCCACCTCTGGCGTTTGCCCGGGAAGAAGTCATGGCGGCTGCAGATACCGCGGGATCCAACAGTGTTGTTCTGCTCGGAGGGGTCGGCGACAGAAACCGCGGTAAAGGGCGCGCGCCTCTTGGATTTCGAAGTTCTTCATTTTGCCGCTCACGCTGTGGAGGACAAGCGCATTCCGGAACGAGCCGGCCTAGTGTTTTATCCGGGCAGCCGGGCCGAGGACGGGCTCGGGCAGCCGCGGAGATTCGCCGGGCGAACCTGCACGCGGATCTGGTTCTGCTCTCGGCATGTGAAACAGCGGTTGGGAAAATCGAGGGCGAGGAAGGCGTTGCGAATCTGGCGCACACGTTTCTGGTTGCCGGAGCTAAGAGCGTGGTAGCTAGCACCTGGAGAGTCAACGACCGCACGACAGCAACGCTGATGGCGCAAATGTACTCCTACCTCACAAAAGGTGAACCGGTAGCCTCAGCACTGCGGCATGCACAACTTGATATGCTGCGGGATTTCGGCGCAAATACGCCGCCATTTTATTGGGACGGTCTTCTGGTGATTGGACATGGCGCAAGGACAGTATCGTTCAGGTCCGCCAGCGTTGACGCGCAGCCAGCGGGCGCGTTTACGATAAGACCTGCCGCAAGATCGCAAAGCTCTATTTCGACCCGGAGTTTCGCGGGACGAACTGGCCCGAAGTTGCGAGTAACCGCAGACAAGAAATTCTGGATCTTTCCGAACCCGAGGCATTTGAATCGGGCGTTCACTCGGTCGTAACTGTGCTCGGCACCAGCCACACCGGGTTCTTTCACAAATCTGTCCGCCGGGTCCCCGCACGGCTTGCAATCGGCGCGACCTGCGTTAAAGCCCAAACGCAAGCCGGCGAACGCGGGGTGATTCGAGATGTTCACCAGGGAGGGCCGGCTCATCAGGCTGTCCTCCTGCCCACCGATATCCTGCTCGCGATAGGCGACAAACCGCTCACTCCGCCGAAGCCGGCGATGTTCCCGATGGGCACGAAGATCATCGTATCCATCGAGCGTGACGGCCAACGGCAGGAATTGGAGGTCGACATACCAGAGCCGCGGTCGCGGAAACAGCCGTATTCGGAGCCGCAGAGCGTGATTGCGTCCCACCTTGCGCCGTCGCTCGGGTGTCTAAAGGTCACCATCTTTCCGGGTTTAATAGGAATCGATGTTGCCTCCGAATTGGATGCCGCATTCCGCGAGCTTTCCGATTGCGATCGCCGGCTTCCCCGATCGTCACTGCGCCTGCGCTAACGGAAGCCGGTAAAGCGCAACGCTGATCGGCGCAACCGGAATTGTTCCCGGAACGCTGCCCATCTGAGTTTCCTTTATCTCCACCTGCGGCTCCTGGCCGACCCGGTTCGCGGCATCCAGGTCTTTTCCCGTGATTTGCCATAGCGTCGCTTTTCCCTCAAGCCGGCAGCCGGTCACGTTCAAATCGAACTTCTGTTCCGATTCGGTCGCATTCACGACAGCAAGATTGAGGTACTTATGATCGGGCGCGAGCGCTGCAAACATATCGAGCGGATACGTGGGGCTGCCGGACCTGGTCTTCGGCTCATCGGCATAACGCCGGCTGTCTGTAGGAGGTTGCGGGGAATTGCCGGTGAGGGCGACCGGAATGGTTCCGACAAACTGGTGGTACAGCTTGAACATGAGGCCGGTCGTATTCAGGGTCGTAGCGGTGGGGGTGATGTCGAGCGTGGAAGTGCCCATGGTGTGCGCAGACATGGTGAGAAACTCCGTGTGCCGCATCATTTCGTCAAAGAGCATCCCGTAGGCTAATGCCAATTTAAGATTCGGGCCCGTGCGCCTGCCACCGCCGAAGTAGGCGTACTCGTCGATGGACAGGAAGATCTTGTTCGGGATCATAGCGGGGAACCGGTGTTGATATCCCTCCCATTCTTCGGCTTTGCGGCGGATCACATCGCCTGCCTGGCGCGCGAACTCCAGCGTTGTCGGGTCATACTTCACCCACGCGTCGTCGGTCGGCGCGTCCGGCGGCAGATTCTTGGCGCGTTGAATATCGAAGTGCCTGCCCGGCTGCTCGTACCAGTGCTCGGCGATTCCCGAAAAGGTTCCCCAGCAGTTCTTCAGTATGCCCCCGGTCCAATCAATATCCGATCCGAACAGGGGCTGGATGTTATCCACGTACTTGGCGCGCATTTCGCCTTTCAGGAACATGGGTTCCAGCATCTTCGCCGAGGCGATGATAGTGATCGACGGGTCCACTTTGCGCATGGCCGCGGCAAATTCGTTGTGCTTCAGAACGTAATATTTGAGATCGGTATACCCAAGCTGGAACGTGCCCCAAGGCTCGTTGCCGATATTCCAGAATTTCACGTGGTACGGCTCGGCATGGCCATTCCGGGCGCGTTCCGCGCCGAGCCGCGCATTGGCCGAACCATTTATATACTCGAGCTCTTCTGCTGCTGAGTGTGCGTCGCCAAAGCCGGCATTCACGGTGATGTACGGGTCGACGCCAATCAG
>Ga0070741_10000611_pt1 | contig 124267 bp, 117 predicted proteins | sample Coa_R1_4_FD_66440 | JGI IMG/M metagenome (GOLD analysis project Ga0070741, IMG submission 66440) | Surface soil microbial communities from Centralia Pennsylvania, which are recovering from an underground coalmine fire - Coalmine... | ecosystem: Environmental > Terrestrial > Soil >... | reverse complement strand
CCGTGTAGAGAGATGCAGTCTTTTCCTCGGGTCGTCTATCGACCTCGCCTAGGTCACCCTCTCAAAGGGAGAGATCGGACAAACACAGCTTGCTAATCAGGGCAACTCCGTAGAGATTTCCTCGGATTGGACCCACCCCCGGCGGCAGCCGCCCGAAGTCGGTTTGCCCGGTACCGTTCGTGCCAAGAACACGAACGGGAGGGCGCGATGTCGCGGAGGGTGCTCACGGTGGATCGGTACAAAGAGATCGAGCGGCTGCTGGCGGCCGGTAGGGGCGTGCGGGAGATCACGCGGGCGCTGAAGTGCTCGCGGCGCTTGGTGCGCCAGATCCGGGATGGATTGCACGGACCGCCGGATCAGCCGAGGAGCACGGCCGATCCGCCGTGGATGGTGCAGGTGAGCTGGCCGGAGGTCGTCCACGACCTGGGGCTCGGGCACCCGCTGAAGTTCCTGCGGGAGGAGAAGGCGCAGAGCCTGACCACGTACTCGAACTTCTGGAAGCAGTTCTACCGCAAATTCCCCGAGTACCGGCAGGCGGCGGTGACCGCGCGGGACTTCGAGCCCGGCGAGCGCGTCGAGGTTGATTACGCCGGCGATACGCTCGAGTGGGTGGAGCTTTCCACCGGCGAGATCCGCAAGGCCTACGTGTTTGTCGCCGGACTTGGCTTCAGCCAGCTGTTCTTCGCGTGGGCAGCCGCGGACACCAAGAGCGCCAACTGGCTCGGCTGTCACCGCCGGATGTTCGCCTTCTACGGCGGCGTGGCGCACGTGACGGTGCCGGATTGTCTGAAGACCGGCGTGCTCAAGTGCCACCTGTACGATCCGGATCTCAACCCCGGATACGCCGAGCTCGCCAACCACTATGCCACCGCAGTGGTACCCGCGCGCCCTGGTCATGCGAAGGACAAGGCGGTCGTCGAGGGATTGGTGAAGATCCTGATGCGCTACGTGCGCTTCCGGCATCGTCGCCAACACTTCACCTCCATCGCTCAGATCAACCAGGCGATCGGCGAGTGCGCCGAGCGGATCAACGCGCGGCCACACTCGCGCTTTGGTGTCTCGCGGCGCGAGCGGTTCGAGACGATTGAGAAGGCGGCACTGAAGCCGCTGCCGGCGATCGAGTTCGACATCGGCGAGTGGAAGAACGCCAAGCTCCATCCCGACTGCTATATCCAGATCGAGAGCGTCTACTACAGCGCCCCGCACATTCACCGCGGCAAGCTGCTGCGGGTGAAGCTCACCGAGCATCACGTGGAGATCTTCCTCGAACTCGAGCGGCTCGCGGTGCATCCGCGCTGCCGACACAAGGACGGCCGGCGCATCAAGATCGATGCGCACTTCCCGCCGGCCTCCCAGGCCTATTACGAGGCCACCCCGCAGAAGCTCCTCTCCCAGGCGCGCTACCTGCACGCCGATCTGCATCGGCTGGTGCTCGATCTCTTCAACGCCGATGTCTACGGCAACATCCGCCGCGTCCAGGGACTGATCCGAGCGGCGGCCAAGGAGCTGCAGATCGAGGGGACCGAGCCTCCGAGCGTGCGCATCGCGGCGGCGATCGCCCAGATGCGCCACTTCGAGAAGGCCCGTGTTCCCTACTTCAAGGGGCTGCTGGCTCAGTCCCGTCACCAGAAGCCCGGCGCCGCCGATCCGTCCCGGCAGATCGTGCGCGTGCCCGGCAATCCGATGCTTCGTTACGTCCGCGGCAGTGCTGCAGCGGATCTTGTCCACACCAACCAGGAGAACCTCGAGTTATGAGTACCGCAGTTGTCCGCAATCTGATGGCCGAGATGAAGCTGCTCGGCATGTTCGAGTCCTTCGACCGCCTCCTCACCGAGGCCACCCGCGACCAATGGAGCTGTGGCGCCTTCTTCGATGCGATGCTGCAGGCGGAGAGCGACTACCGCACCGAGCGCAAAACCAAGCGGCGCATCAAGGCGGCAAAGTTCGCCATCCGCCCCACGTTCCAGGACTTCGACTTCACCGCCAACCGCTCGATCAGCAGAGCGCAGATCAAGGACCTCTACAGTCTGCAATGGCTTACGGACGCCCGGCCCGTGCTCCTGATCGGCCAGACTGGTGTCGGCAAGACCTTCATCGCTCAGGCTCTGGGCCTACAGGCCTGCGCCAGCGGCAAGTCGGTGCTGTATATGACCTTCACCACCTGGCTCGAGAACCTGGCGCTCGCGCGCTCCGCCGGCACGTACCTGAAGTTCCGCGACAAGATGGCCAAGCCCGACGCGGTCATATTGGACGACTTCGGCATGCGCAAGCTCACGGCCACCGAGGCGCAGGACCTCTGCGAGCTCCTCGAGGAGCGCTCGATCGACAGATCCACGGTGTTCACCACGCAGCTGCCAATCGATCACTGGGCAGAGGTCATCGGAGACCCTGTCATCGCCGATGCCATCCGCGACCGCCTCGAGCACGCAGCGCTCACCATCAACATCACCGGAGAGAGCTACCGCGGGGTCAAAGCCCGCAAGCTTGCGGCCAAGAAGAAAGACGCGTAAACATCGCTCCGACGGCTCCGCCGGAAACTCAGGGAAGGTGGGTCCTAAATCAGGAAATCGGGTGGGTCCAAAGCGGGAAATCGCGCATTTGAGCGAGTAATTCCTGCGCCTGCCTGGCAGCTTCCAAAGATACGGGTGGCGGAATCAGCACGCCAACGTCTTCAACTATCAAACACCATGAAACCGAAACTCCTGCTTGTATCGCCTTTCCTTGTGCTCAGTGAATGAGGCCTCTTCGCCGACGCCAAATGCCTTCCGCATTATGGAAGCCATTGGAGCAAATGGCGTCGGAGTGGTACGCAATGACTGAATTGTTTTCAACCGCCACTCTCTTTCAAACGCGTACTTGGGCTGCTTAATATTTGCAGCGAAAGAGCACAGCATGATGACCGCCGTTACTGCGATCGAACTTTCGCGCTGCGCCATTGGCAATTCGTCGAGAAAAGGCTTTGTGCAGAGATTCGTTCAAGTGCAATGGAAACTCAAAGCCCATTCGCATGATCCAATTCTCGAAGCGCCGTTCTTCATAACAAACCCAGCTAAGCATGGATGAGATAAACGGCTTTGGAACGGCATATGCAAACATAGGCAACATCCAATTAAATTGCAGAATGCATTGACCGTATGCCTCTGCCATCTCATACGACTTGTTATTGTCTGTCACGCATGCCACGTACACTCTCACCCGAGGATCTGCCCGGTTCGCAATCTCATGTCCTATGTGGTAAATGATTTGCCCCAGAATTCGACTCGGTTTGATACGATACCGCTCTACCAGCAAAAGGAATGAGCGCGGAAGCTCCTGGTTCTCCAATCTCCTCTCGTAAATCATTTCAAGCCTGCGCAGTATTAATTCCAACCCGAGGACGTATTCGCGGATATCCGGAAAATCCCAAGTTGGAGATGCCCACAGCGATCCACTGGTTAGAATAGAGATTAGGCTTTCTGGCCGCGTGTAGTGAAACAACACCGGCTTATCAATCACCCTTAAAAAGTCCATAGCCCTCTCCCTGCGCGCCCGTCCGCCCGTCACCGCTCTGGCAAGGATGATAAAGGCTGCGAACTATGAGCAGCGACCCAAAGCGCGATCGAATCGTCGTGGTCAGAAGGATACACGCGTCCTTTACTCCTGCGGCTGATTTTATTTTTGGGTTGGAACGCCCAGTCATTGCAAGAGCGAGCTTCCGTGCCGCGCTAAGATCTTGGCTCGGGAAATTCCTTCAATGCATCTTTAACCGCAGCCAGAAGGTCAGGGGCGTGCTTGACCGCAATGTCATAAACCTTGTTGTGGTCAATGTCCGCCTAACCGTGAGCCAGTATATTTCTTAAGCCGATCATATCCCGCGAATGCGGAATCTTCGCCGCGATTGCGGGAGCCACCTTATAGAGTCCGTTCATGGCTTCGCCGCAAATCTCCAAGACCCGCTCCACGGCAGCACGGGAACGCCAGGCTACTGCCTGGGCGCGTCACCGATGCCTACGGCGGTGCTGCGGTCCACGACGACGGCTACGGGTACGACGCTGATGGCGATGTCTCAGCCATCACCGACTACACCGCGGGCAATGTCGGCAATCGCAATATGACCTACGATAACCTCGACCGCCTGACCGAGGCCGACTCGCCCATGACCAAGCCGTCGGCTGGGCCGCTGGGTAACTTTCGGTTCTGGTACATTAACGGCCGAGCCTATGCTCGAGATCTTGGTCGGGGCGGGGCGGGGGAATTCAATGGATGGTTTTATCGGCGCGAAGGCCTGGCCTTTCGCCTTTCCTTGTGCGCCTTCAGATGCGCCGCGACTTGCGCAAGGCTGAGCGCGTTGAGGACGCGTTCTTTGGGCAGGCCGCCCTTGCGGGCCAACACGCCCCATCGGATGTCGTCGATCTCTTCGGTCGAGTGCGCCTAGCAGCAGGCATTTTACTGCCCGGCGAAAAATCGGCTCCGCCACCGCTCAGCCTATCAGCGCCATCCCGGCGAATTTCGCTGCGCCAGTATCGAAGGTCATCGTTTGTTCGCAACCCGCCGTTGCAGCTGTCCGCTCGATAAGACAATCGGCGAAATCCGCGCCGCCCGCACTGAATGTACGCAGTGCCTGCGAGACCTGCTCGGCGCGTTCAAGGACGATCTCTTTGGCCCGCAGAAGCGCATCCAGCACCTGAGCGACCTGTTCGCGAGTGAGGTCGTAACAGGAGGTCAGCACCCACACCAGTTCCACGACCGCAACCAAAGGTACGAAACCGGGAATCTCAGGTGTCAGCGATTCGATGAATTTCGATGCCTTCTGAGACTGCTTGGGATCGTCCTGCATTACGTATCGGACGATGACGTTGGTATCGAGCCCGATCATCGATCGGGTTACCGCGCCGCGGAGCCGCGCCTGGCGATTGCGGCGTTCATCTCGTCAATGGAAACGGCTCGCCTCGGCTTGCCGAACATTCCTTTCAACCTCGTCACGGATCGCGTCACAGGCACGATCTCGAAGCGTCCCGGCTCGACCTCGACGAATTCCACTCGGTCGCCGGCATCGAGGCGAAGAGCCTGGCGCACTTCGATCGGAATCGTGATCTGACCCTTGCCGGTAAGCGTAGCGGCTGCCATTACATTTCTCCACATTTCCTTACTTGCCGGTAAGGATACCATACGGGTGCGAAAATTTGAAATCGAAGGACCGGCCTCCATTGTGCTTTCCCGCGATGCGTGGGTCAGAGAAGGCGGCCAATTGGGCCGCGTACTCCGCGCTCCGAATCGACGTGCCAGCCGCGACTTCGCTTCTACGGAGTATCCGCAGGGATAGGCGTCAAGTCGCGAGGTTATACAGCCTGCGTCTTGATCCTGACCTGGGAGGTCAGCGTGCGGTGCACCGGGCATTTGTCGGCCATCGCCAGCAGTCTTTGCCGCTGATCGCTGGATAGATCTCCCGTGAGGCTGATCTCCATTTCGATCTGATCGAGCAACCTGACCTCAGTCTCGCACGCGACACAGTCGTCGGCATGGACCTTGGCGTGCGTCAGGGTCACGCGCACCGCCTCGAGCGGCCAATGCTTGCGCTCCGCATACATTCGCACCGTGATGCAGGTGCAGGTCCCGAGGGCGGACAGAAGAAGGTCGTAGGGTCCCGGGCCTGCGTCGGTGCCGCCGGCTTCACTCGGCTCGTCTGCGAGGGACCTGTGGCGCCCAACAGCGATTTCCTCGACGTAACGTGTTGGCGTCGTATTGACGCAGACTTTCGTGCTCACTTGGTCACCCGGCTGTCCGGTGGGTCGTAGTAGGGGCAAGTCCGAATGATATAGACGGCCGCGACCCGTCGTGAGGCGATCTGGCTTCGGGGAAGGATGGGCAGGAGCTGGAGCGAATGGCGCCCCGACTGCAGCAGGGCCTGTGACTCGGATGGGGACGCGTCCACCTCGCATGGACGCAGATACCCTATCTCCTTCGGGAGAGGAGCCGCTCCTTGTCGAGTCCCAGATCTGTCTCTCTTCGAGTCCCGCGGTTCGATATACCGCTGCTGCGAACAGTCCCGTCCCCGGCACGGCTGAGAAGGCCGGGCAGACCGGCTGCCGGGGCATGGATTCGACGCAGGCCCATGAACGCGCGGAGCTCGCGTTCCGCAAGGGGCAATACCGGGAGGCTGGCCAGTGCTACCTGATCGCCGGCGATAAGCCGAGGGCTGATCTCGCTCTCGTCAAGGCGGCGGCGGCCGAAACCCCGATCACCAAACGCCAATTGGCAGCCAACGCAAATCACGTAAAGGAGCAGTTTCGGCAGTTTCGCGAGGCATTCACCTCCCACTGAGGCTGGCCGCGCCATCGCGCTTCTTCGATAGCGCCACGATGCCGGGCCAGCGGCCGGCTCGCCGACGCGAATACCCGACCGGCCGCATCCGGGGAAAATGCCCGCGCGCGTCGAATCCAGTGCCTGACATGGACCTCCGCACCGCGCGATCCGTCACATTGACGCAAGGGCCGACGTGACGGCGGTCACGGCAGTTATGTCGTGCCGAGCGTTTCATATCCAGCGCTCAGAGCCCCAGGTGAGGCTACCCCTCGGTATCTGCAGGAAGACCCGCATATGAGAAACAAATCGGTAATGCCGAACGAGCGCGAGGCATTGCCCGGCCGCGCTGCACCCCTCAGCGTTCCGCAGACGCATTTCGTCAACGGTCATCGCATCGCACCCCCGTTTCCCGCCGGCCTGCGCGAGGTGGTGTTCGGCATGGGTTGCTTCTGGGGCGTGGAGCGGCTCTTCTGGCAGCTGCCGGGGGTGTACTCGACCGCAGTCGGGTATGCAGGTGGGTTCACTCCAAACCCCACCTACGAGGAAGTTTGTACCGGCCAGACAGGACACGCGGAGGTGGTGCGCGTGATTTACGATCCCACGAAGGTCCGCTACGAGGATCTGCTCAAGGTGTTCTGGGAGTCGCACGATCCCACGCAGGGCATGCGGCAGGGAGGGGATGTCGGCACACAATATCGCTCCACAATCTACGTGAGCGACAGGGCCCAGCGGGACGCGGCCGAGGTCTCCAGGCGTGCTTATCAGGCCCGGCTTGCCGCCGCGGGACACGGCACCATCACGACGGAAGTCCGCGACGCGCCTCAGTTCTTTTACGCCGAGGACTATCACCAGCAGTATCTGGCGAAGAATCCCAGCGGCTACTGCGGGTTGGGCGGCTGTGGAGTGCCGTTTGAATCTGCGTGGGTCGGAGGCGATGAAAAGCGCCGGTAGAAGCCTCACGGAGGAAGGTGTGGAAGCTCTGTTGCGGGAAGCGCCTCTCCCACACGTAGAGACGTTGTTCCGCAATACGGTAGAGGGTGCGCCGGTCGGCATCGCTTTCGCGGACCGTGAGGGCCGCTACCGCCACTGCAATCGGGCCTTCTGCGCCATGCTCGGCTTCGATCCCGCGGAGCTCGAGGGCGAGTCGATGGAGAGCCTCACGCACGCAGCGGATCTCGAGTCCACCGCGGAAGGCCTGCAGCGGCTATGGAGCGGAGAAATTGCTCACTTGGAGGTCGAGAAGCGTTACCTGCGCAAAAGCGGCGGCCCGCTGTGGGTTCATGCAACCACCACGCTCGTCAGCGGCGGCGGCCCGGAGCCGGAATGTTCAGTTGAGTTTCTGCTCGATATCTCCGCGGGCAAGCAGATGGCAGCCACCCTGCTGCAGAACCAGACACTGCTGGCTACCGTAATCGCTGAACTGCCTATTGCATTGGTTGCCTGTGACGTCAGAGGTCAGGTGACGCATCACAATCGCGCAGCAGCCGAGCTGCTTGGAATTCCGCCGGAAGAGTCTCTCCCGGCGACCCCGCGCAACCCCTACCCCCTCACTTCTCGAGTGTATCTGGCAGATGGCACCACGCCAGTGCCGCGCGAGGATCGGCCGCTCGCGCGAACCCTGCTCGGTGACAAGGTGCGTGACGCCGAGTTCGTCATCGTCCGGCCGGATGGCTCACGCCGCACCGTGTTGTCGAGCGCCCAGCGCCTGATCGGCCACTCCGGCCAGCCACTCGGTGCGCTCGCGGTGATCGAGGACATCACCCAGCGGCGGCTCGCCGAAGAGGAGCTCGAGCGCGTACACAAGCAGCTGCTAGTCGCCTCCCGGCAGGCGGGCATGGCCGAAGTGGCTACGAATGTCTTGCACAACGTCGGCAACGTACTCAACAGCGTCAATGTCTCGGCGAGTATCGTCTCCGAGCGCATCAGGAAATCGAAGTGCGCCGGGCTGGCCCGCGTCGCTGCACTCCTCAGCGAACATGCGTCCGACCTGGCGACGTTCCTGACGGGTTCTCAAGGCAAGCACCTGCCGGTGCACCTGGAGGAGCTCGCCGCCAAGCTCATTGCGGAGCGTGATGCGGCCAGCGCGGAGCTGGCGGTGTTGCGCGGCAACGTCGAGCACATCAAGGAGATCGTGGCGATGCAACAGAGCTACGCGCGCCGGGGCGGCGTGACCGACATGGTCGACATTCGCACTCTGGTCGAGGACAGCCTGCGGATGAACGAGGGGGCGTTCAGCCGCCATGGGGTCACGCTCGTGCGCGATTTCCAGGACGTGCCGCTGATCACGGTCGACAAGCATAAAGTGCTGCAGATCCTGGTGAACGTGATCCGCAACGCCAAATATGCTTGCGATGAGTCCAGGAGCGGCGAGAAGCGCGTGACTGTCCGCGTGCGCGCGGTCAATGGCACGATGCTGATCGCTGTCAGCGATACCGGCGTAGGCATCCCGCCGGAGAATCTCGAGCGCATCTTCAGTCACGGCTTCACTACGCGCAAAGACGGCCACGGCTTTGGTTTGCACAGCTGCGCGCTGGCGGCCAAGGATCTCGGCGGCTCGCTGCAGGGCGAGAGCGCCGGAGCTGGCCAGGGGGCTACCTTCACCCTGACGCTGCCCCTCACCCAGCCGGAGCAACCCCGTGGCCGATGAATCCGAGTTGCTGACCCACCGCCTGCTGATGATCGATGACAATCCGGGCATCCACGAGGACTATCGCAAGATCCTCACTGGCTGCGATGACACGCAGACCTCGGCGGCGGAAGCGGCGTTGTTCGGCGAGCCGCAGCCGGCGGTGTCGCGGCCGACATTCGATGTGGACTCGGCGATGCAGGGACGGGACGGCGTCGAGTTGGCGCGCCGCGCCCTTGCCGAGGGACGCCCTTACTCAGTCGCCTTCGTGGATATGCGAATGCCACCCGGCTGGGATGGGCTGGAAACGATCGAAAACCTCTGGAAGGTCGACCCCGAAATCCAAGTCGTGGTCTGCTCGGCCTACAGCGACTACGATTGGATGGAGCTCCTGGCGCGGCTCGGGCACTCCGACAAGCTCATCGTCATCAAGAAGCCCTTCGAGCCCATAGAGATCCTGCAGTCCGCGAGCGCGCTGAGCCACAAGTGGCAGAACGCACGCACGCTCAAGCGCCACGTCGAGGGCCTCGAGCGGGTGGTCACCGACCGCACACGCGGACTCGAAGCGGCGAACCGACAACTGCGGCACCTCGCCTCGCACGACTCGCTCACCGGGCTCCCCAACCGCCTGCTGCTCGATGACCGCATCACACAGGCGATTGCCCAGGCGAATCGTCAAGGGCACGAGTTTGCCGTGGCGGTGCTGGATCTCGATCGCTTCAAGCTGATCAACGACTCCCTCGGCCATCGCGCGGGCGATGAGCTCCTGTGCGAGGTGGCGGGCCGGCTCAAGGGAGCCATCCGCAGCGTCGATTGCATCGCGCGGCTCGGGGGAGACGAGTTCGTGATCATCTTCGACGGCCCGATGACACGGTCGGAGACGCTGGAGATGGGCAAGCGCCTGTTGAAGGTGATGGAGCAGCCCATGCGGCTCCTTGGCATCGACGTGCACGTCTCGCCCAGCATCGGCATCGCGTTCTACCCGCGCGATGGCGCGAACATCGATACCCTGCTGGCGCACGCGGACGCTGCCATGTACTACGCCAAGGAGCGCGGCCGCAACGGCGCAGAGTGCTATACCGAGAGCATGGGCAGCGTGACACAGGAGCGCGTGAAGCTCGAGAGTGAGCTGCACGAGGCGCTGCGTCGCGGGCAATTCGAGCTGCATTACCAACCAAAGGTCGACACCGCCACGGGCCGGATCAACAGCGCCGAGGCGCTGATCCGCTGGCGCCATCCGCAGCGCGGCCTGCTGCTGCCGGCCGAGTTCATTCCGGTCGCCGAGGAGTGCGGCCTGCTCGATGCCATCGGCGAGTGGGTGCTGTTTGAGGCGTGTCGCCAAGGCAGGTCCTGGCAGCAGCGCGGTCCGCGTGCACTGCGCATCGCCGTCAACCTTGCACCGTCTCAGTTCCGTCTCGCGGAGCTGGTCGGGCAGATTCGCCGCGCTCTCAATGCCTCCGACCTGGACCCTACACTCCTCGAGATCGAGCTGACCGAGACCGCGGTCATGAGCGATGCCGAAGAATCGGTGCATATTCTCGAAGCCATCAGCCGCATGGGTGTACTCGTCTCGGTCGATGACTTCGGCACCGGCTATTCCAGCATGAGCTACCTGCGCCGCTTTCCGATCGACAAACTCAAGATCGACCGCTGCTTCGTCGAGCAGATGACTGCGCGCCGGGAAGACGCTTCCATCGTAGGCGCGATCATCTCACTGGCCCATAGCCTGTCCTTGAAGGTGATTGCGGAGGGCGTGGAGACGCCCGAGCAGTTGCAACTGCTCGCCAAGCTCGGCTGCGACCAGTACCAGGGCTTCTATTTCAGTCCCGCCCTCCTCCCCGCGAGGTTCGAGGAGCTACTGCGGGAGGATCCCGTCCTGACCGACGAGGATGCGGCGCGGACCCACAGCAAGCTCGCCGGCCTGAAGGCTTGAAGACTGCCTAAACTTAGTGCACCACCTAAAAGTAGTGCACCACACTGAAAAGCAGGCTGAAGGACGTGCCCAAGCTCCCGAAGTCGGACCTTCGCGATCCGAAATACCTGACTCCGAGTCCGCCGATGGTCCACGAGTCGGATAGATAATAGTTCGCCGAAATCTGCGCGATGCCGGATTGATCATACGCGTCCACCAGCGCAAAACCGGTCAGCTCGAGCTGCGCATTGAAGGCATTGACCCAGTCGGCGCGGGCAAAATACGCCTGCCCGGTGCTCTGTTGCTGCTGATCCCGAGCATAGGCCCGGAAGTACCAAAGCTCATCGATGAGCGGTGATTGTGGCTCCGCATGCGTCCCCGCTGCGAACCATCTATGCCAATCTCTGCGTGAAAAGCCCGCTTGATTCAGCAGGTATTCAAAGTTGACCGTCAAATCGGCTTTCGTCGTATAGGACGCACCGATCGCAAGCTCGCTTCTGAACGTCCTGCGGGAACCGGCGGACAGCGGATTCTCGGGGTTCACCGGCAAGGTGCCGGTCTCCCGCCCGTAATTGAAAGCCTCGGTGATGAGATTTGGGCGCCGGGCGCCGGCCCACTCGAGATAGGCTACGGTGCTCTGCCCCAAGCCCACTGACAGATTGGTTCCCAGGTGCAATTGCCCCCCTTCCCGGTACAGCAGGAACTCAGGGCTCGCGTTGTCACCCAGGTTGATGCTTCCCTTCACCAGAAAGCGATCGTCTGCATTCGTTCTGTCGAACATCGGATTGACGCTCGGCAGGTTTGTGTTTGTATATATGCGGCTTCGCGCTCGTATGCCGGGCGCGAATACAATCGTCAGAGAGCCAGCGCCCCACATATGCTGCACGCGCGCCATCAGAGTACCCAAGCGGTCCTCCCGCAGGGCCGAGGGATCTAAAGATAGCGGCTCCGTGACCGATCGCGCCGCCCTCCGCAGGCAGCCGCGATGGCAAAAAAAGTCGCATGAAGACCTGGCATATGCAGTTCCCGCGGCCATCCCGCTCGACGGGTACCCTCGCCCGCTCGCATGGTGGTCCAGGCTTCGCACCCGCTCAGGCTGGTCGGCCCTGCAAGCGGGAAGGCCGCGACTCGGTCAGTAGCTCTCCAGAACGACGGAGCCGGTCTCCAGCAGGGATTTGAGGTTGGCCAGAACCTTCGGCCACACGCCGGAGGCTGCCGCGATGTATTTCGAGCGGTCGCAATCGAGAGAATGGCTGAGGGTCAGCTTCACCGCCGGCCCGCTCGCTTCGAGCTCCATCGTGCACTGCCCCGTCCCTTCGGCCTTGAATTCCGGATTGACGACGTTCTGCCAACGGATCACCAGACGTCGGAACGGCTCGGCATCGACGATTTCGCCGCTGTCGCAGGTGCGGCCGTCCGGGAACAGGAGCTGCCAGGGAGATCCCACGGTCCAGCGGCTCTCGGAGCGCATGCCGAACCAGTACTGCTGCGTGGCGCTCGCGTCCGTCAGCGCCTGCCAGAGCCTCTCCGGCGTGGCGCGAATGTAGGTAACGTAGTCAAAAGTTGATGTAGCCATTGATTTTCTCGTGTTGCCGTCTAGCGTGCTTCAAAATTCTCTTGGCAAGGATCGGGAAGCCATTTTCCGAATGGCTTCTTTCACCTTCGTCGCGTTCGGGCCCTCTCCGGCCCCCTCGTAGAAGGACATGTCTTCTTCGATGCCGACGAGGCGCAGACACTGGCCCCCCGGAGCCTGGAAATAGAGGTGGGGATCGGGTATGTCCAGCTTGCGGACCAATCCGGATTCGAGGATCTTCCGGCTCATGGCGGCAACGTCGTCAGACTTGAGCTCGAGCCATATGGCCCTGGAGCTGCGCAAGAACTCGCTTTCATCGGTGACATCCCCGTAGACGAATCCGATAAAGAAGCTGTCGCCCACACAAACGAAGTCCCTTTCAGCATCCGCTCTCGTGATCTTGCCGCCGAGCACGTCGCAATAGAACTTACGGATGCTGTCACGAAGCTGCTTGGGAACCAGGACAGAGGCATGATTTCCCAGAACGACTTTAGCCATGATCTTTTCCTTCCAGCCTGCTCAGTGCTTTCTTTCGTAATCCTGCAGGACGACGGAGCCCGTCTCCAACAGGGACTTGAGGTTGGAAACAACCTTCGGCCAGCCGCCGGATACCGCTACGATGAGCTTCGACCCGTCGCGCTCGATGGTGTGAGTGATGGTGAGCTTGACGGCCGTGCCGTGGGGCTCCAGCTCCATCGTGCAGAGGGACACGCCCTCGGCCTTGAGCTCGGGGTTCCATTGGTTTTCCCAGCGGATCACCAGGCGCCGGGGCGGATCGGATTCCACGATCTCGCCGGAGTCGAGCACATCGCCCTCGCCGGTGACGAGCTTCCACGGCGAGCCGGCTTTCCACGGGCTTTCACTGCGCATGCCAAACCAGTATTGCGCAGTGAATTCCGGGTCGGTCAGGGCCGACCAGAGCTTCTCCGGCGTGGTACGGATGTAGGTAACGTAAACGCAGGTTGACCGGGCCACAGAGTCCTCCAAATCGGTAGGGTTACTTTGTCTCGGGAGCTGCATGGTGAGATCGACGGGTACACGCGCTTGCAGGAGGCCGGACCTATCCATCAGTCTTCTCCAGCCGCTGTTTCAGTTCCGCCAGCGCTTTGAGTCGCGGCTTCTCGAACTTGGCAATCCACCGCTCGTAGATCTCCTGCAGCGGCACCGGATTGAGGAAGTGCAGCTTTTCCCGCCCACGGCGCAGCGTAGCCACGAGGTTCGCCGCTTCCAGCACCTCCAGGTGCTGGGTCACGGCCTGACGCGTCATATCCAGGTGGCTGCAGAGCTCGCCCAAGGTGCGGCCGTCGTCGGCGTGCAACAAATCCAGCAGCTTGCGCCGGCTGGGGTCCGCCAGAGCCTTGAACAAAAGATCGGTGTCTTGGGCCTTTGCCATGTCCCATACATGCAAGTGATTACTTGCATATAGTATAGGCAGGTATTTGCCTGCATGTCAAATCCGCCAGACCCCGACAGGCGCCTGCAGCCGATCCACGCCTCCCCCGAATGACACCTATTGGCGGGACGCTCCAACCGGAAGCGTCATGATTCGCTTCATCTCGGATGTCGAAAAAATGCCGGGATCTCTCAGGTAATCAAGCATCATCGGGAAGCTGTCGGCACCCCAGAACAGCTCCTCGCCGATGAGAAACGTAGGAACACCCCAGACTCCATGGGCCAGCGCCTCCTCCGTGTTTCCCCGCAACTTGTCCTTGACCGCCGAATCGCCGGCAAGCGCTTCCGGCTCTGCCACTCCGAACTCCTTCCCCAGCGCTCTCAAGCCCTCCGGAGTTGACGGATCCTCGCCGCGCCCGAAGACGAAGCGGCTGGTGAGCCGCGCCTGCTCCACCGTCGGTCCCAAAGCACACAGGAGTCGGAGTGCCGCAAGCGGATTGAACGGGTGCCGTGACGGCATGCGAAACTCGAGCTTACGGGACCGGGCGAGCCACGCGCACTGCCGATAGGTGTGGATGCGCTTCGTCGGAAGTTCCGCAGGCCCCTTCGTTCCCCAGTGCTTGAGGAGCCCCGCAAGGAGCACCGGCACCGGCCGTACGCGGATACCCGCGGGCAGCCGATCGAGATCCGGCAGCTGCAAATAAACGTACGGGGAGATGGGATCGAAGTACCAGGTAATTTCGTGAGACATGAGGTACTCACTGCGGCCGGCAGGCGCAGTACTGCGAGAAGATTCCTAACTCCACGCGCCTCGTGACCCCCACGAAGCCCGCGGCGTGGAGCGCCGCGATGATCCTCGGCGGGGCGATACAGGTCTCGATGGTGTCCCAGTAATAGCGCATGAGCAGCGGGGTGTCGCGCTCGCGAGCCAGCACGCGCGCAGCCCAGGGCACCAGCGTGCGCATGTAAGTCTTCAGCAGCTCACGCTTCCAGCGCTGATCGGGGCACGTGATCTCGAGCAGACAGAGCCGGCCTCCGGGCCGCAGTACCCGCGCGAACTCGCGGAACGCAACCGATAGATCACTGATGTGGCGCAGTGCGTAACCCAAGCACAGGAAATCAGCCGCGGCGTCGGGCGCAGGTATCGACTCGGCGCGTCCCACGGCAAGCCGCACCCCCGGCGGTAGGGCGCGGGCGTTCGACAACATAGCCACGCTGGGATCCACCCCGAGCACGGAGCCCCCCGGACCTGCCAGGCGCGCGGCCTCCCGCGCCACCAGGCCGGTGCCCGTCCCGACGTCAATGACCTGCATGCCCGATTGCAGGCCGGCCGACCTCAGCGCGCGCCGCCGATACCAGGAGCCCGAGCCCATCGCCATGAGGCCCACGGTGCGCTCATAGTCCAGGGCGGTGCGGTCGAACAGATCCACCACCCACGCGCAGCGCTGCTGGTCCTGACCGTAGTAGCCGCGCAGTGGTGCGTGCGGCGCGTGCGGGCCACCGACCGGGGTGACGGCAACCTGTGTAGGCGATGGCATACCAGACATTATGCCTCGCCCCGAGCCCATCGGCCACGCAGCCGACAAACGCCTCGAATGTCAGAATCTGGCTTCTGGGCCACGAATCCGGAACACAAATTGCTGCCCAGGCTTGCAATACGTAAGCACGGAACCGGCCCGGTCCGTGTCGAACGCAACCGCTTTTGCGTTCGCAGCTGATCCGACGCGCCGCCCCGGCGCAGACTCATGGGAGAAGAGCGATTGAGGACCATGAGCAGTGTAACCCCACGTGCGCGTCACCTGGCGCTGCTGGCATTCCTGTCAGGCCTGTGCCCGCCCGCCCTCGCTCAGGAGATCCACATGCTCGTCGGGGGACAATACACCGCGAGCCTGCACGAAAAGACGTACTCGTACTCCATCGAGTATCTCGAGAATTTCAATGACTACGTGTACGGGACGTTCACCTGGCTCAACGAGGGGCATGTCACGAACCATCATCGTGACGGCTATAGCCCGCAGCTCTGGCTGCGATTGCCCAGCGCATCGCGCCGCTTCACGCTGTCAGCAGGTGTCGGTCCCTACCGCTACTACGACACGACCTCTCTTGCGGCCGTGGGTGTCACCGATGCGCATGGCTGGGGGGTGCTCGGCAGCGTCGCGGCGCAATGGTACTTCCACAATCCGTGGATGATGGAGCTGCGCTACAACTACGCCCACACGACCAACAGTATAACGACGCACACGGCGCTCGTCGGCTTCGGCTACCAGTTCGAGCATTCGAGCGCCGCCGGACCGGTGTGGAACACGCAGCGCTATGGCTTCCTGCCGCCGGATCAGCGCTTCGAGCTGGCCGTGATGGCCGGCGGCACTGTGGTCAATAACTTCAACTCGCCGCGCGGGGTCGCCTGGGGAACCGAGCTGCGCTATCGCCTCACGCCCTACATCGACGCAATCGGAACGTACCTCGACGAAGGCGATGCGCGTGTCGTGCGGCGCAAAGGCGCCGCGGGCCAGCTCGGGCTCAAACGCGAATTCCTCAACCACCACGCCGATGTCGGCGTGGCCGGCGGGTTCTACTTCGCGCACGACAGGGATTACACCAGTCCCGAGACGCAGGTGCTGGGACTCATCACCACGCGAACCCAGGTGCTCGGGCTCCTCACCATGACCGCCACCTACCGCATGGCGGCAGGCTTTCGCCTGCGCGCCTATTGGTACCGCACCCTCACCACCAACGGCCGGGATACCGACGTGGTCATGCTTGGGCTCGGCTGGGCTCTTTGATCGGGGTATTCCGCCGGCACGGGCCGCCCAAGTACCTGTCTCCTAAGGGCTTTCACCTCACCTTCCGTGCCCGGAATTATTTTCACGATGACGTCGATAGCGGCGGCTGGCGTTCGGCTATTGGGTGAGAGATGCCCGTTCCCCTGCCGCAGGACCGTCATGAAATACCTTACTTTCATTCGCCATCCCGAATCGTATCGAGAGGCTGGGCCACCGCCCGCCCTCATGGAGGCCATGGGCCAATTCGTGCAGAAGTGCATGCAGGACGGTTCGCTCGTCGACACCGGAGGCTTGCTGCCGAGTAAAGACGGCTTTCGCATCCGCCTCACCAAAGGTGTCATTTCGATGACCGACGGCCCCTTCATCGAGACCAAGGAAGTGATCGGCGGCTGGGCCATCCTCGAAGCGGACTCGAAGTCCGACGCGCTGCGCATCGCGCGGGAATTCATGAAGCTGCATCTGACACACTGGCCGGAGTTCGAAGGCGAAGCCGAAGTACGGCCGATGTTCGAGCCCGGCCTAGGGCCCCAGGGGACGGCGGGCAACTGCCGGTAGTTAAATCTGGACGCTGAGGCCGCTCCCGGGCCGATTCGCGGCCCGAATGTCGCCGCCGTGCAAAAGGGCGGGTGACTCGGAATTCGTGCGACGTTATTTGGTAGGAACGGCTGCTGCCGTTGTGCTGCGGCCGCGCAGGCTGTTGATCGCGAACCCGCAGACCAGCACCAGCAGGACGATGAGCTGCGCAATCGAGGACTGCCACGTGGGATACACGCCCAACAGCTCAATGTGTGGAACCGGCGCAACGGTCACGGGCGCCCAGCCGGCCTCCTGCAGGGCCGAAACGCCCTTGCCGGTGAGCACGATGGCCAGCACGGCGATGAGCACCGAGCTCGCCGAGAAGAACTTGCCGATGGGCAGGCGGCGGCTCGTGCGCAGGAGAATCCAAGCGATGAGGCCCAGAGTCACTGCGCCCGCTCCGATCCCTGCGAGGAGCCAGAATCTCTCGCCCGGGTTCCACAGTGCCACGTAGAAAAGAATCGTCTCAAAGACCTCGCGATAAACGGAAATGAAAGCGAGTCCGAACAGGAACCAGGCGGATCTCTGATTGACCGCGAAGGTCATCTTGCCTTTCAGGTAGGCCTGCCAGCGGCCGCCAATGCTCTTGCCGTGCATCCAGAGCCCGACGCTGACCAGGACTGCGGCTGCAAATACGGATGAGAATCCTTCGGTCAGCTCCCGGTTGGCGCCGCTGATGGATATCGCGTAGCGTGCCAGCGCCCACGTGATGGCGCCCGCGAGGAGAGCAGAGCTCCAGCCGGCGTGCACGTAGCGGAGCGCCGTCAACCGTTCCGCTTTGCGCAGGAAAGCCAGCAAGGCCACTACCACGAGCAGCGCCTCGAGTCCTTCGCGCACCAGGATCGTGAATGCGCCGAGGAAGGTGGTCACCGGATCGTTGCCGGCCTCGGAGGTGACTCCCTCCGCCTGATCCAGCAGCGAATTCACCCGAGTCGCTTGCGCAGCGACGCTGGCGACTGGCGCGTGGCGCGACAAGGCCGTCCGGTACGCGCCCATTGCCGTTTCCAGCCGCATGCGCAACGCACCATCCCGGGCATTGAGCTCGGGCTCGATGGGCTCGATACCATCGAGGTATGCCGACAAGGCCATCCCTGTGGATTCCTCGACAGAACCGGCGCGGTACGCGGCGAGACTCGCTTGCAGGCGCGCTCGCGCCAGGGGAATGCCGTGCAAGGCCTCTTGCAGGGCGTCCGGGTGCGCACGCAGGTAGCCGACTACCAGCCGGGATTTCGGCAAGCCAAGCTCAGGTGCCAACTGAGTCACCCGCGCCTGAGACAGGTCATTCAGGTCGGTGATCCGGGCACGGGCCCTGGTATCTCGCTGCCAGAAGCGCGCCGCACTATCCGACTGCCCCTCGGGATAGGCGAGCGTGCCGACGTAGTACGCGAGATCCCAGCGGCTCTGCGCCGAAAGCTTCTTGCCGTAGCTCGCCATCGGCGTGCCCTGGACACCTTGGGTGATGACCTCATAGAGAGACAAAGCGCTGCGCTCATCGGCACGCGCTTGGGCCGTGAAATTCACCGGCGGGGGCGACAGGCGCACACCCACCGGGCCATCGCCCTTGCCGGTAGGTCCGTGGCAGGCAGCGCACTGCTGCTGATAGAGCGCGGCGCCCCGCCCGAGATCGGGCGCCCGCTGCGGCCCGGTGGCGATCGGATAAGCCGCCAGCAACGCGTCAGCCAGCGTGTGGGCGCTACGAGCAACATCCGCAGGCGACGCTTTGGCATCGATCTGAGCAATCAGCGTATTTGCTTGAGCGAGCAGCGACGCACTAGACGCGCTCGGCGGCAGAGCCTGAATCCGGCTTTTCGCGGTACGCGAGAACTCGCGCATTTCCGAGTATTCAGAAGCGCTGATTACCGAGCCGTCCTTGATTGCCCCGGCGTAATCGGTCGAGAGGTAATCGATCATCTGCCAGGTCTGAGGGACCGTGGCGGCGGCGTCCTGAGCAGATGCCGCAACGCTCGAGAGAAGTCCGATCACGCCGGCAGCGAGAAAAAGCCCAACCTTGGCGCTGCAAATGCGACTCGTTCTCATTCCTTCAGTATAGCTGCATCCGGTGAGGATGTCGTGCATGGCCCAACCGGAGCCACCCCGCCTGCGGGCAATCGGGCAAGCAGCCCGCCCTCCTTCGTCATTGACTACTCTGCTGCGGTTCGCTGATATCCCGGCATGGCGCTCACCTCCGCCCTCACTCGACCGGGGATCCTCGCGGCACTCGGGGCAGCACTGCTCTTTGGTAGCGGCACTCCACTCGCCAAGGCACTGCTCGCGAGCGTCGACCCGTGGCTGATGGCGGCACTGCTCTATCTCGGTTCCGGACTCGCACTGACTGCATATCGCAGGATTCGCCGCAGCCCTCGCGTGCGCCTGGAGAAGAGCGAGGTACCTTGGCTCGCTGGTGCAGTCGCCGCGGGGGGACTCATCGCACCCGTGTTGCTGCTATACGGTCTGACCGGCATGCCTGCCTCAGGCGCATCGCTCCTGCTCAATGCTGAGGGGGTATTCACGGCGCTGCTCGCGTGGTTTGCGTTCCGAGAGAACTTTGACCGCCGCATCGTCCTCGGCATGGCAGCCATCACAGCGGGCGCCATAGTCGTGAGTTGGCCCGGCGCGCCGACCTTTGGAAAGCTCTGGCCGGCCTTGGCAATACTCGGCGCGTGCCTCGCGTGGGCAATTGACAACAACCTGACTCGCCGGGTGTCCTTGAGCGATGCTACATGGATAGCGTCGGTGAAGGGGCTGGGTGCAGGATGCGTGAATCTCCTGCTCGCGTTCACGATCGGATCGGCGATACCGGCGCCGGCACGAGCTCTTGAGGTGCTGTTGATAGGCTGCGTGTCGTACGGCGTGAGTCTTGCACTGTTTGTTGTTGCCCTACGGCATCTCGGTGCCGCGCGGACCGGCGCCTACTTCTCCGTGGCACCATTTTGCGGTGCAGTCCTCGCCGTGGCAGCTTTGGGCGAGCCCATGACGGTACGATTGCTGATCGCCGGGGCGCTGATGGCCCTCGGGGTGTGGCTGCACGTGACGGAACAGCATGATCATCTACATACGCACGAGCCGTTGGAACACGAGCACGAGCACGAGCACGAGCACGACGAGCATCACCAGCACTCGCATGACCGATGGCTGCCGGCCGCAGCGCGGCACAATCACCGGCACCGCCACGAGGCTCTGACTCACACTCATCCCCACTTCCCGGACGCTCACCATCGCCACGAGCATTGAGTCCCTGACGGACTCGGCGCGCGGTCGCGGGAAGAATCGAATTTACTCGGAATCAGCCGCTGCGTGATGGTCCTGGCTGCAAAGCCCGTGGTCGGCCAGAGTCGCAATCACACGGCAATCGCGAACGCGATTCCCATGACGGTGCGCCAGCATTCGTTTGAGCTCTGAGCGCAGGCTCGTCAGCATCGCAATGCGGCGGTTTACCGCCTCGAGCTGTCGCCGCGCGATCCGATCGGCCCCCGCACAGTCGGACTCCTGTTGGTCCGAAAGAGCGAGCAGCTCCCTGATCGCGGGCAGGGGGAACCCCAGCTCGCGCGCATGGCGGATGAAGCTCAGTTTCTGCCGGTGCGCCTCGCCGTAGCGGCGCTGGTCGCCAGCGGTACGCATCGGCGCCGGGAGCAGCCGGATCTGCTCGTAGTAGCGGATCGTCTGGACCTTGCAGCCGACGCTGCGGGCCAGCCTGCCGATTGGCATCAGGACATCGGTCATACTTGAAGCTCCAGCCGCTAGAGCTTTTACGATAGGCGCCGGTACCAGCCAATTCAAGTCAGCTTGCCTGCGGGGGATGTCGCGACCGTCATGGCCCATGATCATTCGCATTCTGGTGACCATGGCGAGAGCCATGACCACGTCCACCACCACGATCACAGCCACGGTGCGAGCGAGCGCCGCCTCCTGGTCGCGCTCTGCATTCTGTTCACCTTCACGGCCACCGAGGCTCTCGGGGGATGGTTTGCCAATTCGATCGCGCTTCTCGCGGAAGCCGGTCACATGCTGGCGGACTCGGGCTCACTCCTGCTGGCCATCTTTGCCGTTCGCGCCAGCCGGCGACCGGCGAACGCTCGACATACCTACGGCTCCGCCCGATACCAGACCCTCGCCGCCTACACCAATGGCCTGTTGCTTCTCGCGCTGACGGTATGGGTGCTGGTCGCGGCATTCCGTCGCCTCGCGGCGCCTCCTGCCGTCGACGGCCCATTGATGTTGGTCATTGCCTTGATCGGCGGTGCAGCCAATCTCGCCGCCCTCACCACGCTCGCCGGCGCCAGCTCGCTCAACGAGCGTGGCGCTCGCGCTCACGTATTGAGCGACCTGCTGGGCTCGGCGGCAGCCGCCGGTGCCGCACTCCTGATCCTCGAGTTCGGGTGGCGAGTGGCAGACCCGATCCTCTCGTTGCTGGTGTCGCTGCTGATTCTGCGCTCCGGTTGGCGGCTGACGCGCGAAGCCGGACACGTTCTACTCCAGGGCACGCCGCCAGCGCTGGATCCCGATACCCTCGCCCGCGACCTGGCTCAGGTCTCAGGCGTGCAGGACGTGCACCACCTTCACGTCTGGTCGCTGACGGGCGAGGCGCCCGTGGTCACCTTACACGCCACCATCGACCCCGATGCCGACCAGCAGGCTGCCTTGCAGGGAATATTGCAGCGCCTGCACGGCCACCATACGGGCGCACATGCGACGATTCAGATCGAATGCGGTGACTGCCTCGACAGCGTCGACCACCCCTGTCACGGGGCATAGCCGCTGCTCTCGTGGCAGCCGTTGTGTGGCTCAGTAGCGGTGGATACCCGTCACGCCGAAAGTGCGCGGCCGGAAAGTCCACTGGCTCTGCTGCCGCGTTGCCGCCTCACAGGCCGGCGTAGGCGTCCCGTTCGGCCGGCTCAGCACGTTGACTCAGGCTAACACATTACCCTATAGTAAGCATTACTAAATGGTAATGTATAGGAGAGCCAGCATGCCGCAGGTCACCCGCTCCATCGAAATCGAGGCCCTGCCGAGCGCCGTCTGGCACTGGCTGGCCACCGAAGAGACGCTGCGTCGCTGGATCAGCCCCAGCCTGCAGATCGACATGCGCCTGGGTGGCGTTTACCGCTTTCTCGGACCCGATGACAGAACGTGGGTCAGCGGTAAGGTGCTGGAGCTCGAGCCGGAGAGGAGCCTCATCTTGTCCTGGCTGGAGGAAGGAAGTGGCTGGCTCAACCCTGCGCGGCTCGTCATCAGGCTCGCCCCGACGGCCTCAGGCACGCGAGTTACCCTCATTCACGACGGATTCGAGGGAATTGGAGCCTCGAACGTGGCCGAGTGGGTGCGCGATTATGAGCGCGGCGCCGATGCTCACCGAATTCTCGAAAAGCTGGCCTGCCTGGTGAGCGCTGCACATGCCGAGCGATAGCGACGCCCTGTTCCGTATTCTTGCAGACCCGACGCGCCGACAAATCCTCGATCTGCTGGCCGAACAGGGCCCCCTCACCGTTGGTGAATTGGCTGCCGAGTTCCCTCGACTGGTCACTTCAGGGATTTCCAAGCATCTGATGAGCTTGAGAGAAGCGAGTTTGGTATCCGCAACACGTCGGGGGCGACAGCAGATCTATCAGTTGGAGCCCGCCGCTCTGGCGGCCACACTGAAGCCGTGGCTTTCCAAATACGAGCGGTACTGGTCCACCGCGCTCGAAAGACTGCGTGATCTGGCTCAGGAGAGTGGCACAGAAGCCGGTCACGCCTCCTCGAGGCAGAGCAGACGAACGAGGCAGAAATGAAAGCTCCCGCCTATGGTGTTGCTGTCACGTTGCTCCTCCTGGCCTCGCAAGGTATCGCACGAAACGGCCAAGCCAACCAACCCGGCATGTCGCCGGTTTCGCTATATCTCCTGCCCCTCGATGAGGAGATTTCCCTCGCGCGAAGCGCTGCGCCCGAGTCGATCTCCAAGGATGCCGAGATCCTCGTCTTTACCAGGACCGGATATCGCAGGGCGGTAAGAGGTAAGAATGGCTTCGTCTGCATGGTCTCACGTTCCTGGTTCGCCGCTTTCGGTGATCCAGACTTTTGGAGCCCGCGGGTGCGCGCGCCAATCTGCTATAACGCTGTCGCGGCGCTTTCGCAGGTGCCGGAGGCAATCAAACGAACACGGGTTGCGCTCGCCAGCGGATCGGAATCCCGAATTCTGCAAGCCCTCGAAGCAGGCATAAAGAGCGGCGAGCTGCCAGTGGCCAGGGCCGGATCACTGGCCTACATGATGTCCAAGGGGACCTATTTCAATCATCGCACCACTCACTGGCGTCCACACCTCATGTTCTTCGTTCCCGAAACGGATCCGAGATCCTGGGGCGCCGGGCTCGCACGCTCGCCCATTCTCGCAGTCGTCAACCGGGAAGAGCATATGACGGTGTTTCTGATTCCACTCGGCCGATGGTCGGATGGGACCGTATCGCGGGCACGTTGAAAGGACACAGCTGCGGACAGTGCGTGGCCTCGCATGATGAGACGACCGTTACCGGCCAGCGAAGTGACTCTCTAAGGCTTGACGAACTTCAACGTCATCCGGTCGGATTCACCGATCGCCAGGTACTTGGCCCGGTCCTTCTGGCCCAGGGCCAGCGTCGGCGGCAGCGTCCAAACACCCTTCGGATAGTCCTTGGTGTCGTTCGGGTTAGCGTTGATTTCGGACCTGGCAACCAGCCGGAACCCAGCCTTGCGGGCGAGCCTGATCACGAAGTCCTCGGAGACGTAGCCGGTCTTGACCCAATCCGCACGCGTAGTGCCGGGCGCCGCACGGTGTTCGACCAGGCCGAGCACTCCGCCAGGCTTGAGCGCGCGATACATCGCCGCAAACATCTTGCTCGCGTCACCGGCCTCCAACCAGTTGTGGACGTTGCGGAAGGTGAGTACCAGATCCACGCTGCCGGGGGGAGCGATCTGCCAGTGATCAGGCGGCCCGACCTTGGTCACGATCACGCGATCGTAGTACTGCGGCGCCGCAGCAAGCTTGTCGTGGAATTCGGCATCGCGAAACGGCGGCTGGAGAGCCGCGTAGTACTTCCCGTGCGCCCGCAGGTAAGGCGCCAGAATCTCGGTCCACCAGCCGCCAGCGGGCCAGATCTCGACCACATTCATGTCCGGCTTCAGGCCGAAGAATTCCAGGCCTTCCAGCGGGTGCCGGTAACGGTCGCGGGCCTCGAACGCCGCAGTGCGCTGTGGTCCGGCGATGACTTCGGCAAGCGTGGATGACGGCGGCGCCGGCGACGCTCGCGCCACGCAGGCAAGGATGAGCAATGCGACGGCGGCGAGTATGCGAGTACATTTCATGGGAAAACCTAGGTCGTCCAAGCGACTGCGGCTGCCGACGGCCACAATCTACACATGTAGACGACACTTTTCAAGCACGGGCCGCGGCCACTGTACGCTCCCCGGTGGAACGCGACACCCGTATCTCACAGCGAAGAGTATAGAAACACGACCGATGCCACTGCCATGAGCGCCGTTGCCGTCCATCCCGTCAGCTTCAGGCGCCTTGAAATGCAGAACCTTCCCATGACATCCGTGCGAGCACCGAGCAGCATCACCATCGCCATGACCGGGACCGATACGATACCGTTGAGTAGCGCGGCCCACACGAGCGCCTTCATGGGGCCGATCCGCAGAAGATTGGCCACCGCCCCGAGCGTGATCGCGAGTGCGATCGACGCGTAAAAGGCCTTTGCCCGTAGCGGCGCTCGCGAGAGGCCCACCGGCCACCGGCGCGCTTCACCCAACGCATAGGCAGCGGAGCCCGCCAACACCGGAACTGAAAGCAGGCCGGTTCCGATGATTCCAAGGGCAAAGAGCAGCGATGCGGAGGCGCCGGCGATCGGTCGCAGGGCCACGGCCGCCTCGGCGGCAGTCTCGATGGGCACGGACCTGCCCGACTTGAGAGTGACGGCCGACGTGATCAGGATGGCGAGCGCCACCAGATTGGAAAACCCCATGCCCACGAGCGTATCCAGCCGGATACGGGCGAATGCTCGAGTTGCCTGACCCGGCTGTCTGAGCAGGGGCTGCCGGGAGGCCATTGATTTGGTGTCCTCTACTTCCTGACCCGCCTGCCAGAAAAAGAGATAGGGACTGATGGTCGTGCCGAATATGGCCACCACGATGAGCCAGAAACTCTGATCGAGGTGCAAGCCGGGCCAAACCAGGCCGTGGATCAGTTCGGTCCAGGGGACCCGAACGCTCGCCAACGCCCCAAAGTAGGCAAGGAGCGAGAGCGTCAGCCACTTGAGGATGCCCACGTAACGGGTATGTTCGAGAAGGATCTGGCCGCTCGCGGTGATCACGCCAAACAGGAGCACACCGAGCCATACCGGGACGGGAACCAGCAACCGGAGCGATTCGGTCATGGCACCGAGATCGGCTCCGATGTTGAGCACGTTGGCGGCAAAGAGCAGTCCCACGATGACCGATAGCGTCCAAGTCGGATAATGCTCGCGCAAATTGCCGGCAATGCCGCGGCCGGTCGTGCGCCCGATACGGGCGCAGATCGCCTGGATCGCCACCATGAGCGGATAAGCCAGCACCAGCGTCCACGCCAGTGCGAATCCGTACTGCGCGCCCGCCTGAGCATAGGTGGCAATTCCGCTCGGATCATCGTCGGCCGCACCGGTAATGAGTCCGGGACCCAGGCTGCGCCAGAACGCCGGTCCACGTGAACCGATGGACCCGCGCTTTTGCGGACTCTGCCGGACGGGAGTTTGGGAACCTGGCACCGAGCGCTATCCGCAGCTACACCAACGTTACCCGAGCAAGAACCGAACCCAACTCTTTACCTCGGTAAGGGCGCGCGCCCGATGCGCTCGTCCTCTCAGCGGCTCACCCACCCGATCTCGCGGGCAGTCGCCGGCCCGACGCGCTCATCCTCGAGACCTTCGGGCATGCGGGCTTCCGTAGCGCTGAGTGGCGTTTTTACGGCCATGATCTCGGCGAGCTGCTGCGGATAGAGCGGCAAGCGCTGCGGGTCGGCGAAGCCATCCGGGTACTTGGGCAGACCGGTGGTCAGGTCGTATTTGTCCGTGGCGCCGAAGGTATGCAGCAGCTCGTGGACCATTACGATGCGGTTCTGCGCCTCCTGCGAGCGGCTCGCAAACACATGCACCACGGCAGTCAGTCCGCGCTGCAGCCCTGCCGAGTGCGGGAGGCGGGAGAGCAGCGCCGGGTCGTGGTAAAGGAGAAACATCGCAATCTGAGGGCGGGGAGAAACCGCAGCGAGCATGCGGTAGCGGTAGTAGCGCAACCTCAGGCTCCAGACGATGCGCGTGAGAACGCCCGCGCCAGGATCGAGGGCCGGGGGTGCGGACGCCAGGGTCGGGTAGAGCTGCACTGCAACCGGCTCATCGACGGCTACTCCGTAACGGCTGGCCTCGGCCTTCACGAAGCTGCCGACTTCGTCGATCCTGCCCTGATCGAGGTGAGCGAGATAGTCCGCAGTCGCAGGACTCGCATCGGCACTGACAGGGAACGCACCGATGTAGACCGTGCGCTGCCAGCGAGTAGTGCTGAACCGATCGATCCATGCCTGACCGGCCACGACCACAAGGACCAGCACAAGGAAGCCAGTTCGTAAGGCTCGCCACATCGTTCAATCTCGCGTGATACGCGCGCCAGGATAGCGCCTCCCCTATTACACCTGGCCTGAACGGCGGTGCCCTTGCGTGCTTCACAGATCGGCCCCCTCGCGTCGCCCGCCGGCCGCACGATCGTCGTTGGCACCGTGTGAGCTTGCCTCGACGCTGCCAGCGCGTCTCACCCGTCGCAGCGTGTGCCCTCGCCTCGCAGACGCGCGGCCGCCGCGGCGGGTGGTCTTCGTGCGCGATAGAACACCCATCCGATTGCGTTCACGAGCAGCGTTGTGCCGGCGACCTTTGCCGCGAACCTGCCGGGCTGCACCTCGCTCATGAACGGATACGCATTCAAGGCCAGGATGAAGAGAATCGTGACCACGCCGATTGCGCAGACGACGGCGACGCCTCGCGGCAGTCGCGAACGAACACTGCGGGCGCCACACACCGGAATCAGGAACATCGCCAGATATGCGAGCGCGTAGAACTCGTTGCTGGCATCGTTCAGTACACCGAACGCCTCCGCCGCACGAACCCCCGCGCTGCCGAGCACCAGCATCGCCAGGATGATTCCGCTCGTCATGCAAATCGAGTTCACCGGTGTTCTGTACACCGGATGGAGCTCGTTGAACCACGCGGGAATGAGGTGATCCCAGCCTGCCGCCATGGGCAGACGAGTGGCGCCGGTGAAAAGGAAACTGGCCGCGCCGAGGATGCGGATCTGCAGCAGCAGGATCGCGAGCTTGCCGACGGCCGCGGCCGGACCGGCCGACCCGAGCGCCAGGGACAGCGTCTGCGGGATCGGTGCAACGTAGTTGATCGCGGTTCCCGGATGCGAGCCGTGAATGCTGACCACCGCTGCAGTGCCGAGCACGAACATCAGCAGGATGATCGGTGAGGCTATTACCACCGACCGTCCGATGGCGCGGCCGGGGGAGTGCGTCTCGCCGGCCATGATCGCGATGTACTCGAGACCCGCCGCGGCGAAAAGGACCTGGCCGATCAGCGACAGCGAGGTGGCATCGTTGCGAGGAAAGTGCAGCGCGAACGGCGCATAGCGTAATCCCGCGCCATGCAGCCATGCCCAAAGCGGCGTCACGATCAACAACACGAACACCAACAGCACCGCTGCGCCGCTGACGTTATGAATCCACTTGCTGAGCCCCAATCCGCGCACTGCACTCAGGGTGAGCAGCGCCACGATCGCCGTGAGCACCGGATAAACAAACAGATGATTCTCGGGCAATCGCGCTGCAGCCGGCCCGATCATGTATGACATCTCGCTCGGCAGCTGAAAGAGTATCGTTGCGATCGAGCTGAGCGCGAAAGCCCAGAGGTTCCATGCGGTCATGAATCCGATCGCATCGCCGAACGACCGGCGCGCCCAGGAATATAGCCCGCCTTCGAGCGGCATTTCGCGATTGAGGTAGTACACGGCAACCGCCATCGGCGTGTAAAAGGCCGTGAACGCGAGCAACCACACGAGGAACTGCGCCGAGCCGACCCCGGCGGCGATGCCGACCCACGAACTGCCGACGACGGTGAGGATCTGCGCGAGCACCAGATCGCGCAGCCGCATCTGCCGCCTGAGCTGGTGGCCGGAGTCCGATTCGTTCGCGGTCGGTATGGTCATTGCCCGGCCTGCGGGCGAGTCGTATGGTGATGTGGCCTCGTGCCACGAACCTCGTGACTTTCCAATTCTCGCGAAGTCGGCCCGACTTCGCTCTTTGGATTACGATGGACCTGCGGGTCTTTTCTCGAGCTGCTGCAGCACTTCGTTGCGAAATTGCAGCGGATGCGCAATTTTATGGAATGGCTCGGAGGTACCCCCCGTTCCAACTATCGTAATGCTTCCATAGCCCAACATTCTGCCGACCATGGGCTCACTGACCTCGATCGTCTCGATCTTGTTCAGCAGCATTTCGATCGTCTTGCGGCTCACTAGACCCTGCTTGACCACCACACGACGAGTGGTAACGGCTATCTCGGTCGCATTGCGGCGTATTACGCCCGCGAGGATCGCCGCGATGGCGCATACCAGCAGAGCGGCCGCGCCCCCCTCCATGAGGTGTTCGCTCGCATGGTCTGATCGTGGCTGATGGAGCAGATGATTCAGCAGTGCACCTGCGCCGGCAAGTAGAAGCAAGCCGAGGAGAAGGTGGCGAAGCATGACGATCCAATGCAGACGCGTCTGGTAGATGACGGTCTCTCCGGAAACGAGGCTTGCTTCGATATATCTCATACGCGCACGTATCCACCTATCGCCTCACCGCAGCGTCTTCACGCTGCCGGTTGCGGCGCTGGTATTTGCGCAACAGTACCTGATTCCGGGGATGATCCCAAGTATGGGCGCGGGGTCGCTGACGGCGCTTGCGGCGCCTGCGCATCAAGCCGTCAGTGAGGGGTGGGTGAAGCAGCGACTCCCGCGGCCCGGGGGACGCACTCAGTGTCCCTGCCGCTCGAAGCGGCTGAGGAGCGGAGCCAGCAGTGTCAGCCGCTCTCCGCATGCGAGCTGATAGAGGAGCCGGGCCCAGTGGCTTCTGCGTCCGCCGCAAAACTGCACGGCATGTCCGTAGAGAACTTCCCGCGGACTCCACCGCGTCTTTGAGACGATCCGTCCCGGGGAGAGATCCACGGTCTCGAGTCCACACGCGATCGCATACTTGATCGCCTCGGCCAGGATGGTCGTCGTCACGCTGTATCTGGCCCACGAGGGCTTGAAGCCGCTGTAGTACATGTAGAGGGTGTGCCCGACCACGAACCCGATCCTGCTCGCCACGACTTCCCCGCCGATGCTGAGCTCGAACACTCGGGCGATCTTGCGTGGAGCGAGCCTGGCGCAGACGTCGCGCAGGAACTCACGCGCGCCCTCGGACTTGAAGTGATCGGGATGCAAGGAGACGCCGCCGAGCTGCGCACGCAGCGCATGCAGCTCGAAGAATCGCTCGAGCGCGCCTGCGACCTCCATGCCCTCCGTATGGACGGCCAACCGAAATTCGAGGCCCTCGCGCTTCAAGGAGTTGTAGCAGCGGCGTAACGACTCGCGAATGTTGCGCTTGAGCCGCCCACGCAGCTGCTCCCAGCTCGGCGGCAGGTCTATGAGGTAACCTCGCTGAGGCTCAAACCACGCGAGCTCGGAGTGCTGTTCCAATGCCGCCGCAAATCCCGGCGAGAGACCACTCCAGTTCACCCAGTCCCAGTCGGGCGTCGCCGCAAGATGCTGCTGGATCGCCGCGGCGGCTGCAGTCTCGAAGCCAGGCTCGACGAGTGAGGAATGGATCTCGCTGAGAGACGGATCGGGACCCAACATGTTGAAGGAACACGCCCGCAGCGGCCCCAGCGTGCGCACCGAGCGGAGCATGGGAATGATGGCGACGCAGATTCCCGCATGATCCCGCATCACGTGAATCGCGAGATCGTCCTGCACCCGCGGGTTGCAGTTGAGCCATTGCCTGCACCAGCTCAGGTGCCAATCGTGCAATGCGAACGGCAGGCCGTTGCCCGTGACCCGATTCAGACGGTCGTACTCTTCCCTGAGTGACTCGAGCGCCTGCATGCTCGTCACCGTTTCGAGGTTCAATGGGCCGGATCGATCGATGGGCCCTGCTGTAAACCCGAGCTGCACGGGGCTCAAGGCAGCTTCAGCGTCGTGGACCGGCAGAGCACCCGCTCGAGACAGCGACTGCCTTTCCGATTCCGAGTTCGACACTGCATGCCCCTCCCTATACGTGGGCAGAAGATCCATCCGCGTCTCAGCTCCCGGTGCGGCGCACGCCCGGGCGGGTGGTCATGGCACTTTATGTTATCGCGGCTCACTCCGATAGTAGTGGATGCTCGGAGCTGCGCTACAGCCGGTCAAGTGAAGTAATGTGAAGGCCAATTCGGGCATCGTGCGGCGAGCAAGCGCGACTTGCGCCCCTCGGAACGTCATCTCTCGCGTGTCGCGCCCGAGTAACCCGCGTAAAGGCTGTCCAGCACGGGAGTCATCGCCCGCAGCAACTCGTCATCGTCCCGTTGAAGAGCTCGCGCCCCCGCCATGATGGTGGCGAACCCCGGACCTTCCGCGATGGGAATGCCGCCGACGTCAAGATGATGTACCAGGGCACCCAGCCGAACGAGTCCCGGGTCACGCTCGAGATTGAAGCTGCTCAGGAGCACCTCGAAGGTGACTTTGGAGTCCACGTGCGTGAACTCTGCACCGTCAAAATCGAAGCCGACCACGCTCTTGGGACAATCCTTCACCCGCTTCAGCCACAGGAACTTCGCCTTCGGATCGATAAAGCGGCGGATGAGCCACGCTGAGGCCACCCGGTCGATCCACAGGCATTCACGAGTTGCCCACGTGCGCGCGCGAAAGTCCTTCCGATCGCGCGAGCGGATCTTGCGGTGAGCCGCATGCGGCTCATCGGGCGCAAACCGAGCATTGAGTGCCGCTTCCGCATCTGCGAGTGCCCCTTCCATCTGCCTGCGCGGCTCGCCCGGGAAAAAGTCCCGACCTGCAATCGCAGCGACTTCGCGCACCATGGCCGCCAGGCGCTGCCGCGCCTCGGGCTCCGCCAGGCTCGCCATCTCGTCCTTGAGCCCATCGAGCTTCCTGATCGCCTGCGCATACTCCTCCGTCCGGTCAAACAGCGCCATGAGCTCGGTGTTCTGCTCATCCGACTCTGCATCGAAGGACAAGACCTGGACCAGCCCGCCTGCGGCCTTGATCTCACTGCCCTGCTCTTCGAGAACTTCGCGCGCGCGATCGCCGTTGGGCAGCAGATAGGCGCCGTCGCGCAAGAGTCCGGCGCCCGCCCCCTTGAGGGCCCGCCACAGGCGCATGCGGAGCGTCGGGTTACGCCCGGGAAGGTTGGTGATCAGAAGCAGCCAGGCTGGAGCCGGGGTTCGCATTTGTTGTATATACTACGATAACGTTATACTATTGACAATCGACCGCATCGTGAGCCCGACGGGAGAGTCGTATGCAGTGGGTGACCACAGACCATCGGGGAGGAGATGGACCCATGAGGGCCGCGCAGGAACCTGCTGCAACAGGCGTAGCCACCCCCTGGCGCGCCGATTTCCCCGCTCTTGATCAGTCGGTGAACGGTTTTCCGCTTGCTTATCTCGATAGTGCCGCCACGACGCAGCGCCCGGCCTCGGTGCTCACAGCGTTGGAGCACTACCATCGGCACGACAACGCCAATCCCGGGGGCGCCCTCCATGCCCTGGCACGCCGAGCGTACGAACGCTACGAGGGTGCGCGTCGTGTCCTGGCCGACTTCATCCACGCACAGTCGCCCGACGAAGTAGTCTGGGTGCGCGGAACCACTGAGGGCATCAACCTCGTCGCCAGTGCGTGGGCGCGCCCGCGGCTCCGGCCAGGTGATGAGATCCTACTCACCGTGGCGGAGCACGCCTCGAACCTGCTGCCCTGGCGGCTGGTGGCGGAACAGACCGGCGCCATCATCCGCTATGCGGACGTCGACGACGAAGGTCGGGTGCGCGTTGAGGATTTTGAACGGCAGCTGTCGGCGCGCACACGTATCGCAAGCTTCAGTCACGTTTCCAACGTCGCGGGCTACATCAATCCCGCAGCCGAGATCTGTTCCCTGGCTCGCCGGGCCGGCGCCCGAGTATTGATCGATGCGGCGCAATCCGCGCCGCATGTGCCCCTCGATGTGCAAGCCCTGAGCTGCGACTTCCTGGTGTTGTCCAGCCACAAGATGCTGGGTCCCATGGGGGCTGGAGTTCTGTGGGGTGCGCGCGAGCGGCACGAGGCGCAACTCACCGAACACGGACTCGACCGTCTGAGCCGCATCAAGGGCCTGCGCTTGCTTGGGCCGCGCTCGCCGCAGCGCCGCCTGCCGGTGTTCTCCTTCGCAATCGCCGGGCGCACACCGGGTGAGATCCTCACGCACCTGGATACGAGGGGCATAGCCGTTCGTGCCGGAGATCTGGCCGCGCTGCCGCTGCTGAAACGTCTCGGTGTCGCTGAGGCGGTGCGGGCCTCCTGCTACATCTACACCGAAACGAGTGAATTGGACCGCCTGGCTGACGCGCTCGACCTCGCGAGCCAGAAACACGGGGAGTGATCCGTGGCCAAGTCCCCTCCCCTGCGCGAAATCATCCTGTATTTTCTGCGGTTGGGACTACTCGGCTTCGGCGGGCCGGTCGCGCTCGTGGGTCAGATGGAGCGAGAGCTCGTCACCGAGCGGGGGTGGGTGAGCAAGGAGCAGATGCGCGAGGCGATCGCCGTCTGTCAATCGCTCCCCGGGCCGCTGGCGATCCAGGTTGGGATCTACCTGTCATACCTGCGAGGCGGCTTCCGCGGGGCATGGGCAGGCGGCTGGTCATTCATCCTTCCCAACTTCTTGGTCGTCGCCACGCTCGGCGCTCTTTACGTGCACTTCGGCGGGCTGCAGCCGGTCACCGCCATCTTCTATGGCGTGAGTCCGGCAGTCATTGCACTCATCCTCCACTCCTGCTATCGGCTCGCCAGGCTCGGGATGGAAGACTGGGTGCAGTGGGCGCTCGCGGTGGTGTGCTTCGGTGTGACGGTGATCGTCCACGCCGAGGTCGCAATGCTCTTCATTGGAGCCGGGGTCATCGGTATTCTCTATTATGGCAGTGTCGGCCGCCGTCCGTCTGCGACGATGTTGATGGTTGCGGCTCCTCTGGCACCAGTTGCCCCCATCGCGCCCGTTGCGACCGCCTCGACCGTCACCAAGCTCCTGCTGTTCTTCCTCAAGGCCGGAGCCCTCACCTTTGGAAGCGGCCTGGTCATCGTCCCATTTCTCCAGCAGGGGGTGGTCCATGAGTATGGCTGGCTCGGTGAGCGCGACTTTCTGGTTGCGGTCGCAGTGGGAATGATCAGTCCCGGCCCGGTGGTGATCACCGCAACCTTCGTCGGCTTCCTGGTGGCGGGTTTCTGGGGCTCATTGGCGGCAACCGTAGGGATCTTCCTGCCGTCGTTCCTCCTGGTGCTGATAGCCGCGCCTGCTCTGGCGCGCCATCGCGCCAACCGCAACGTACAGGGGTTCGTCAAGGGCGCCTACGCCGCCGCGATCGGCACTATCCTCGGAGCGTGCGTACTCCTCGGCCGCATTGCCATAGGAGACTGGCTGACGATTCTGATCGGGCTGACGGCGTTGGCGGCTCTGTTTCGTTGGAAGGTGAGTAATCCGCTGCTCATAGCGGTCACCGCCGCAGTGGGCCTCATCGCATTCCCGCTGCTGCACCCCTCCTGGGTGATGGTGAAGTGAGGCACCCGGGCCGGCGCGCTCGGAAGCCGGCCGCAGACCCGCTGCCTTCAGGTCATCGCCACCTTCACTCGCTCTGGACGGAAAGGTGTCTGGCGCAGGCGCACGCCGATCGCATCATAGACGGCGTTGCCGATGACCGCCGCAGTTGGACACGTCGAAGGCTCGCCTCCGCCGGTGGACGGCTGATCGGGTCTGTTGTTGACGAGCACGATGTCGATGCGGTCGGGGATCTCCTCGAAGCGCAGAATCGGATAGCCGACCCAGTCCCGGCTGGTCACGTGAGCGGTATCGAAAGTGACTTCCTCATGAAGCGTACGGCTGAGCGATTGAATCACGTTACCTTCGATCTGATTCTTCAGACCGTCGGGGTTGATCACCAGGCCGCAGTCATGAGCCACCACGACGCGACCCACCCTGATCCGCCCGCTGTTGGGGTCAACAGTAACGTCTGCGATCGTCGCCACGCGGGTGTCGTCGCGATTGACCCAGGCGATGCCACGGCCATGAGCGGGCCTCTGGTCGCTGCCAGCCGCGCCGCGGGCCGGCCGGCTGTCCCAGCCATAGGCCTCTGCGGCAGCCTTCAATACGGCGATCGCCCGCGCATCCTTCAAGTATGAGAGCCGGAATTGCAGCGGGTCCTGGTGCGCGGCCGCGGCCAGCTCATCGATGAACGACTCCATTGCAAAGGTCGCCTCGAACTGCGCCGGCGAGCGCAGCCACGAAGTCATCAGTCCGACCCGACCTTGCGCGTGGAAGGCGACGTCGGCGTTCTCGAAGGTGTAGGCATACGCGACGGCAGGCTCCCCCGTGCCGGTCGTCCCGGTGACGTCCGGCCTTCCAATCAGCGCTGCGGCGATCAGATGTGTGTCTTCGACGGTGGGAACCCAGGCGTGATGCTGCCAGGCCACCACGCGACCCTGATCATCCAGAGCGCCCTGCAGGTCCTGGACCAGGGGCGGACCCTTGGGCTCCCAACCATGCTCATCCCAGCGCATCCACTGAACGCGCACCGGCCGGCGCACCGCCTGGGACATGATCGCGGCATCCGCGACCACTTGCTCCAGGCCATTGCGACCATAGGCGCCCGACCCTTCGGCCCAGCGCACTTCGACATTGTCGACAGGAATGCGGAGGAGCTTCGCCATGTCCCGTCGGACGTCGTGCGGCATCTGCGTGCCCGACCAGAAGGTCGCACGATTGCCGCTTACATCGGCAATGGCACAGGAAGGACCAATCGATCCGTGCATTTGGAAGGGTGTCTGATAAGTGGCCCTGAGCGTCCGGCGGGCGCGGGTGAACGCCGTCGCGGGCGATCCCTGGCTGGCAACCGGATACTCGTGGGCCACGGGAGCGTTGCGCACCGTGTTCCAGAGGTCATTCATCTTGGGGAGGCCGTTCCACTGCGACCACTTGGCCTGGCCGGCTTCGGGGCCCTCGGGGTTGAGCCTGGATCCGAGCCTCGCGGCCGCCTGGATCGCAGCCCACTCGGTCTTTGCAACCACTCCCAGGAAATTCTCGCGCCGTACCAACTGCACGAACCCCGGAATCTCCTCGAGGCCCTTCTCATCGACCCGCTGCAGGGTAGCCCCCACCCCATAGGGGCGTACGACCCGGCCGTGCAACATACCTTCCACGCGCACATCCTGCACGTAGGTGAATTGGGCCATGACCTTGCCGGGAATGTCCTTGCGAGGTAGGGAGCGGCCCACGACCCGATACACCGCCGGGTCCTTGGTGTGCGCTCGAGGTGCAACCTTCAGCTCGAAGCCCTCCCCGCTGCTACCGATCTCGACATTGATGGGCTTCCCATCAACCAGCCTTCCATAGGTGATGGCGCGATCAGGGGAGCCCGCAACGCAGATCGTGCCCTGCGCGGCGACGAGTTGGCCGACCGGAACTCCGAAATGCCGTGAGGCGAGATCGAGCAGTGCCTGCCGGCCAGCGGCGGCCGCCTGGCGGATCTGCGGGCCGGCATAGCGGATGGTCATGCTTCCATACGTCGGACCCTGATCGACCGTCAACGAAGTCGTTCCCATGACGACGTCCAGGCGCTCGAAAGGAAAATCGAGCTCCTCCGCCGCAAACTGCGCAAGCGCCGTCTCCACACCCGTCCCGGTCTCGATCTTTCCGGTGAAAAGCGTCACCGTATTGTCCGGACGCACTGCCAGCCATGCATCGAGATTTCCCGCCGCGGGGGATGCCGATGACTGCTCCACTGCCGCCGCCGGAGCAGCGTGGCCAAACAAATTGAAGGCGACGACGAGGCCGCCCATCGATTGGAGGAAGCCGCGCCGGCTGAGCGCCGGATCGAGACCGCTGATGTCGGGCGAGCTCATTCGTGCATGCTCCCGGCGGCCCGCTCGATGGCGCGCACGATCCGCATGTGGGTGCCGCAGCGGCAAAGATTGTCGTTCAGGGCCTGCTTGATGTCCTCGCGACTCGGACGCGGGCTGTGCTTGAGCAGGGACGCCGCCTGCATGATCATGCCGTTGATGCAGTACCCGCATTGCGCGGCTTGTTCCGCGATGAACGCGGCCTGCAACGGATGAGGTTTCTCGGGCGTGCCGAGCCCCTCCAGCGTGACGATCCTGGCCTTGCCCACGGCCGCAACCGGAGTCACACAGGATCGGATCGCGGTGCCGTCCATGAGGACGGTGCAGGCGCCGCACTGCCCCAGCCCGCACCCGAATTTCGGGCCGCGCAGCTCGAGATCGTCCCGCAACGCGTATAACAGTACACTGTCAGGTTGCGCGTCAACGACACGATCCATGCCGTTTACGTTGAGGGTAGTTTGGGACATTGCAGTCTCTTCGGGGGCTGTAGTGAGGTGCGCCGTCCACTCACAGAGAAAGCCGAGGCCGAAGTTGAGCGGGCCGGCATCTTGGAGTCAACAGCCGAAAAGGGCCACGCAATCGACACCGCAGTATTTCAGCCGGACTGCCCGGTGTCAATTGTTCTCCCACGCGAAGCGCGCTCCCGAGACCGGTCGTCGGGAGACCTGCCGGATCGGCCTCATACGGGCTTTCTGAGATAAACACGCTCCATGTCGCGAAGGTTTATCGTGATCCTCGGCTCCGTCAGGCGCAGCGAGCGTGACAGCGACTGCAGCCCGGCTTGAATCATCCTGCTCTTGGTTATCCTTCCCACGTTCCAAAGCAGCCGATCCAGGGTGAGCGATCGTCCCACGTAAGCGCGCCTGAGCACCGAAAACCCGGCTTTCTCCGCAATTCCTTCGAGCGTCCTCGTCGTGAAGAAATACACGTGCCCTTCGCACAAGATGCTGCGCTCCCGGTGACGCAACAAGCGGAATATCAGAGTGTCGTATCGCGGTGTCTCGACGACCAAAACACCACCTGGCCGAAGTACTCGGAACAGCTCACGCAGCGTCTCGCATGGATCGGGGACATGCTCGATGACGTGGATCATCAGCGCGGCGTCGTACGAGCCTGCCTGACATTTCGCGCTCGCCAAGGTGCCTGCAATGACATCCAGTCCCAACATGACCCTGGCATGCTCGCAGCACAGAGGGTCCGGATCCACACCCGTGGTGATCCAGCCATCCTCCCTGAACGCGCTCAGCAGAAATCCAAGCCCCGAGCCCACCTCCAAGAGGTTGCCGCGCTTCGGGAATAGGCCTGCAAGAACCCGCCGCGTCGACAGATAGTCTCCAATCTGGCAGCGTTCCTTCTCCATGCGGGAGTCGTATCGTCGCCGCAGCATCTCCTTGAGAAACGTCGGATCGCTGCGCGCGACTCTTACGAAATCGAGCGCGGCCGTTCGAGGATTGACATACATCAGCCCGCAGCGCAGGCACTGCACAATCTGCTGCGACTGTGCCTTTCCGGCGGGAAAGAGGACCCGGTAGTCATGGCTTGCGCACAGATTGCAACTTATGTATTGCGCCTGAGACATCGGAAAGACCGTCTGCCTGGACCCTGCCGCCGCGCCGCGAGGAGCTTGGCGCCAATTTCGACCCGGCGATTTCGCTGGATCAGCGGCCGACCCGAGTTTAAGCTGAATGTGCTCAGCCCATTCCGATGTCGTAGTGGCCCGCATCATGCGACCTCTTTCCGGTAAGCGCCGAAGCCGTGCCCGCGAGGATGCCTTGGTGTGGCTGGCCAGGCTCAAGCGTGGGCTTCGCCCGCGGGAAGGAGCGGAGCTCGTGGCATGGCTCGAGCGGCGCTCTCACCGCACCGCCATCGCGAAGGCCGCCGTCGAATGGCACGGGCCGGAGGTGCTGGCGGTCCTCGCGGAAATCTTTCCCATTCCTCCGGCCATCCTCGAGCCTCCGCGCAGGCCCCGTTCTGCCCTGCTCACCGTCGCGGCATTCGCCGGCGCGTGCATCACCCTGGGGGCGCCTATCGCCATTCTCTTGCGGGCGGCAATCCATCGCACCGTGTATACGACTGCGCCTGCGGCCACCCGGCAACTCACCCTCGAGGACGGAACCGGCGTCGCGTTGAATCGTGGAACACAGATCAATGTCGTCTACGCGGCGCACGCACGCAGCGTGCTGCTCGCGCGCGGCGAGGCGCTTTTCAAGGTGACGAGCGAGCCGGACCGCCCCTTCTACATTCATGCAGCGGGCCGAAACTTCGAGACCAGGGCGGCCACCTTCGACGTTCGCCTGAGCGCGCCGCAAAGATTGAGTCTCACGGTGCTCAGAGGATCGGTCACGGCGCTTCCACGGCCTCGGCCTGGCGGCTTTGGCAAACCGATTCTTCTCGAGCCGTTGCAGATGCTGGTGATCGAGGCGGACCAGGAGTTCGGACGCGCGCTCACGCAAGAGGACATGCGCCTGCAGCTCGCGTGGCACAGAGGCATTTGAGCTCAGCGTTCCGGCGCAGCCTCGCCCGCAAAGTGTTGCAGGTCCGTTGGCACGAACGCCAGATCCGTCGCTTCACGTATGGCAAGGCGGATCTGCAGCTCGAGCACGTCCTGCGGGACGGCGCTCTGGTATCCCGCCAAGCTGCGCGCGAGCGCCTGCGTCGCGGAGATCTTCTCCGTGCGTGCCAGACGATAGGCTTTGACGACCAGCGCTTCCGCCGCCCCGGGCGTCAGCAGCTGTGGCAGTGGCATCCGAAGCTCTTCGAGCTCCGTCTGTGAGAGCTCGAGTCCGAACCGCCTGGCAAGTGCCACGATGAGCTCGCAGGCCTGTGCGCTCGTTCCGGCAGGCAGAATGGGAATCTTCACGTCGATCCGGCCCGGGCGTTTGAGGTCTGCCTCGATCAGATCAGGTCTCGAGGAGGCAAACACCCAGATGACCTTGCCTCGATTTGCGGTATTCGACATCTCCTGCGCGATCATCGAGTAGAGCCGTCCGGAGAGTCCGCCATCTCCGGGGCCGGACTCCCGCCGGCCGAGGGTCTGGTCTGCTTCGTCTATGAAGACGATGCAGCGCCCCAGCGCCCGGATGAGCCGGAAGATTTTCTCGAGATTCGCCTCGCTCGATCCGATCCACTTGTCGCGGAAATTTTTCAACTTCAGGACCGGGACGCCCGCCTCGCCCGCGAGGCACTCGACGAGGAACGTCTTGCCGGTGCCAATGGGCCCGCAGAGCAGGTAGCCCATGGGCAGTGCGCGCACGTCGTTGAGGCGCCAGAGCGCGATGTCCTGACGGAGCCAGCTCTTGAGCGAGTCCTGACCGTGGTACTCCTCCAGAGTGCGGGCGGACTCCACGAACTCGATGAGGCCCGGCGCATCGCGCTCGACCATCTCCTTCTTGAGAGCTGCAAAGTCCTCCGCCTGTAGCTTTCGCCCATTGTGGGCGCGCAGCTTGGTGATCTGTTGCAGCGTATTCACCGATACGCCGCTCACCGCCGCGGCGAGCGCCGACACGTCCGTGGCGCGGGGGATCGTCTCCGGATGCTCCTGCTGAAGCAATCTGAGCGCGCCCTCGAGCTCATTCACCGAGGGCAGTGGAATGCGCACCAATTTGACCTGCGGCGAGAACACGATCAGGGGCTCCACGTCGGTGAGATTGTCCGCGGTGAGGAGGCTTGCAAACGGGAGCTGCACGAAGGGGCTGCCGAGCGCCCAATCGCGCACGAGGTATGTGAGACTCTCGTGCTCGAATCCCCGGCCATCAGCGGGCAGGAGCTGATCGATTCCGCGCATGATCACGGCGACGCGCGGAATGTCGCCGTTACCGACTGCCTGCAGGTTCCCGAGATACCGCATGTACCGGCCGATGAAGCGCACCGCTTCGAGCGGCTGCTGCGGCAGTGTGCGCATGACCGGCGGTGCCCACTGCGCGAGGCGCTTCTCTCCCCGCTCGACGATCAGCCCGTTACCGAGGTCATACGACAGGATGACATCGGTCGTGCCGAGCATCTCATCCTCGATGAACCGATCGATGCCGACCAACCGCTCTCCGATCGCGAAGCGATCATGGATGTTTCCGTACAGCACGAATTGCCCGCAGGCACCGCTCTCCAGTGCGACCGAGAGATCGGCCGCCCAATCGGGCAAGCGCGCCCGCCCCCTCTGCCCTGACTGCTGTGCTGCTTGCATGAGCATCAACATTGAACCGGCGATGCCGGGACGTCAATCGAACGACCGGCAGCGCCCGGCCACACGCCGCCGACCCTGCGGACCGTCACGGGCGGCGCCAAGCGGCTGTTCTCAAAGGGATTTACCTTGCTCGGCGCAGGCCCCTGCAATCACGGAGCGCAGCGGCCATCTCGATCCGCGAAATCGTGCCGGCATGGTAGTTCGTGAGCCAAATTGCACCGTGACCGATACCGAGCGCGTCTCCTCCAGGCCCGATCCACTGACAGAGTACGAGTCCCGTTTTGCCATCCACGACCGTCAACGGAACCTTGGACATGCTGGTCCAGATCATGCCCCCGCCGAACTTGATATCTCCTCCATGCCCCGGTGTGCCCAGGCCGGTTGTCTGGACTACCCTTTGGGTTTTCATGTCGATGCGAGTGACTGAGCCATCACCCTGGTTGAGCGTCCACACGGCTCCAGCGCCGGAAGTCAGAAATCGAGGGTTGGGACCCGTGCGCACGCTGGCTGATACGATCCCCGTCGCGGCATGCACGACAGTGACTTCCGCGCCATCGGCGCGCGTTACCCAGATGCGACCCGCGCTGTAGAGCGGATTGTAAGACCCGCCGGGCACGTGAATGTCCTGCCGGAGCCGCCCGGAGCTCGGGTCGATGCGGGCCAGCGTCCCCTTCCGATCGATTATCAACCAGACGCTGTCAGGGCTGGTGGTGATGCCGCCTTCCCGATCCGCCGGGCCAACCCCGGCCACGAGCATCACCTTGCGAGTATTCAGATCCACGCGCGCGAGCACGTTCGGCTTGGCACAAAGCGGGACCCAGACACCCCCATGTCCGACCGCAAGTCCAGCACACGGATTTCCGGGCAACGGGATGGTCGCGACCAGCCTGTCCGTATGCGGATCGATTTCGCTGACGGCATCTGGCCCGCTCGACCCGACCCATACAGCCTCGTCGGAGATCGCCACCCAGTCGGCAGTCTTGCCGACACGAATCGTTGCCGTCGGCTCGAGCTCCTCGATCGGCCTGTGCGAGCCGCTCGCTGTTTCGCCGGCGCACGCCGCAAACGACCAAACTGTCGCGATCGCGACGGCCACCAACGCAAATCTCTCGTGGTGCACCGTGCCCGCGTTCGTCGATGACATCCCGAACCCCCCGCTGCTGCCGCCAATCAATGCTGTTTGCATGCGGCGATGCAAGGTATGATGCTCCGAAACGGATGCGACCTGCATCCAATTAAATGAGGGGCGATCCGGTGCGCATTCACGACACGGTGACGCTCGCCGCAAGTGCGGCGTTGATTTTCTTTGCCGGCGCCGCTCAGGCCGCTGGCCAGCGCGACAATGCTGTGTATCGAGCGGTCGAGGCGAGTCGTCCGGGCGTCATCGAGCTCCTCGAGCGCATCGTCGACGTCGATTCGGGAACGGGTGATATCACGGGCGGCGAGCGCGTCGAGACGATTCTCTCCGCGCCCCTTCGAGCCGCCGGCGCAACAGTGCGCACCGCTCCTGCCGAGGTGAAGGGGGTAGCGCCGAACCTGATCGCCGTATTTCACGGCAGCGGCAAGGCGAGAATGCTCATCATCGCTCATGTCGACACCGTGTTCGGTCCCGGCACGGTGGCGAAGCGGTCCTTCCGCATCGAGGGTGATCGCGCGTACGGACCCGGCGTAGGCGATGAAAAAGGCGGTGTCGTCAGTGCCGTGACCGCTCTCCAGATCCTGCACCGTCTCGGGTTCAAGGATTACGCCACGATCACGCTGCTGCTGGATGGCAGCGAAGAGCTGGGCTCACCAGGGTCCACCAGGCTCATCCAAACGCTGGCGCGCCAGAATGACGTCGAATTCAACATGGAGCCGGGAGATCCGCCCGACGCGCTCACCGTCTGGCGTAAGGGTGCAGGGGACATCGTCGTGCAGGTCCGCGGGCGTGCAGCGCACGCAGGCATGGTGCCGCAGAACGGCCGCAACGCCGCCATGGAGCTGGTCCATCAGCTCGAGGCGCTGCAGGGGAAGTTTCCCCAGAGTGGGGATGCGACGACCGTGAATCTGACCGTGATCCGCGCGGGTGACCGTACCAACATCATCCCCGATTCGGCCGAGGCGACTTTCGACGTCCGCTTCAGGAAGCCTGGTGAGTTCGACTCCATCCTGAGTCGCATGAAGGCTTCGCTCGCACCCACGAGCGTACCGGACACGACAGTGGCGATCTCATCCCGAGGCTCAGCCTTCCCGCCGCTCATCGACAATGAGCAGGTGGCAGCTCTGGGTCATCGCGCCCAGGCCATTTACGCCGAGCTCGGCAAGAGCATCGCCCTCTCCGGGAACGGTGGCGCTTCGGAATCGGCGGTGGCCAATTCGGTCGGCACGCCGGCGCTCGATGGTCTGGGCTTCGTTGGCGCGGGATTTCACACCGATCACGAGTGGATCGATGTCGGGAGTATCACGCCCCGGCTCTACCTCTTCACCCGGCTCCTGATGGAGACCGGCCGGTCACCGCAGCGGAGATAGGGTACGAAGGACCGGGCCCCCTCTCGCTCGTCCGAGGAGAGGGGACCCAGCCGGCAGCCATCGATCGTTCATGCCCCCTGCGATTTCGCCTGCAGCTGCTGCACCACCTGAAGCGCCTTGGCGACGTGCTCAGGCGGCGTCACTTTGCTGATGATGCTCACGATCTTGCCGTCCCGGGAGATGACGAAAGTCGTCCGGTCCGCGAATCCGTGACCGATCTCGACGCCGCGCACGTCCTTCAGACCCGCCGGTCCCTGATGAACATCCACTGCGTAGGACTTGGAAATCGCGCCGCCCTTGTCCGATGCGGTGGGGAACTTACCCGCGCAGTACTTGGGGTCGGCCGAGAAATCGTTGAGCCGCTGGATGCTATCCAGCGAGACACCGATGATCGTGGCGCCAGCGTTTGCGAACTTCTGGCTGTCCTGCGCAAAGGTATGCGCTTCGAGATCACAGCCTCCCGTATAGGCGGAGGGGTAGAAATAAACGACCACGGGACCCTTGCTCAGGGCCTTCTTGAGCGAGAACGTAAAGGTCTTGCCTGCAAGCGAGGCCTGCGCCGTGAACGGGGGAGCGGAATCCCCCTCCTGCAGGGCCGCCATCGCCGGGAAAGCCATGACGCTCATCAGAAGCGTACCGAACAGCAAACGTTTCATGTCGAGCACCCTTGAGTGAAGCCGCCAGATTACTCACGACGGCCGTTTGATGCGACCGGGAGCGGCGCACATTGTATAGGAGCGCCACGGGTTAGCGGATCTGCCGGTTGGTGCGTACCCCGAAGGGGGACCTTCGAGAACCCAGGGCCGGTAATATGGGACTCACACAGTCGGCGGGATGGGCTCGCGCCCACCCTCGATCCCCGATCAGCTCACCCCCTCGATGAATCTGATATCCCGATCGACTGCATCCCCGAGCAGGGCCAGCGCAGCCTGGTACGCGGGACTCTCATAAGCCGCTCTCGCCTTCGCGAGACTGTCGAATTCTATGAGCACCGTTCGCTGGGCGAGGCCTGCCTCGTGCACCTCGGCAGGCATGCCCCTTGCCACCATGCGCCCGCCCGCCGCCTCGAGCGCCGGACCTGCGAGCTTCGCGTACGCAGCAAGAGCGTCGGGCCGCCTCACCTCGCGATAGAACGTGATCCAATATGCTTTGGCCATCGGTCATACCCTCCGGATGCGCACACGCAGTGTCCGAGCTACACGCCACATGTTGATTCCAACATCTTTGACTCGATGAGGCTCAGTCACGCGCGGCGGTAATGACGATCTCGACCCGGTACGCCGATGAGGCGAGCGGCGCCCCGACGGTCGCGCGCGCAGGCGCGCACCCCGGTGCGACCCACGCGTCCCACACGGCATTCATTTCGTTGAACGTGCTCATGTCGGTCAGATAGATCGTCGCAGCGAGCACATGCTTCTTGTCCGTGCCTGCCTCCGCAAGCAAGCCATCGATGGTCGCCAGAATCTCTCGCGTCTGCCCCGCAACGTCGGCCGAGCGGTTGGACGCGACCTGACCGGCCAGATAAACCGTATTCCCGTGTACGACAGCCTGCGACATGCGCGAGCCGGGTTTGATGCGCGTGATCATTTCATTGCTCCTGTGCCCTGAGCGGGCAATTCTACCCGCATCGCAATGACTGCTGAATCTGTTAGACTCGTGCGAAAGACCCCATGGATCGAAGGCTCCCTCTATGACTCTCGCGCGCGGCACCGAGCGGATCGAATCCGAGCGGCTCATACTGCGCCGGGTCGAGCCGGACGATTTCGAGTTCTTCGCGCAGCTGAACGCCGATCCCGAGGTGACGCAATATCTGCCGCATGGGAAGCCCCGATCACGCGAGGAGTCGAGCGCCTGGCTGCAGTCGCTTCTCAGATCTTACGCGGACCTCGGGCTGGGGCAGTTGGCCGTGCTGCGCAAGTCCGACGGCACGCTGATCGGGCGCTGTGGATTGACCGACCTTGCGGTGGAAGCCAACGCAACCGCAGGCGCCGTCCCGCGGGGGTGGTATCAGCGCGCCACGGCACCGGTGACTGCCGACATCGTCTTCGAGCAGGAGCTCGGATACACCTTTCATCGCAACAGCTGGGGGCAGGGCTACGCGAGCGAGGCTGCGCGCTGCGTCTTCGACTATGCCCGGGATGTCTTGCGGCTCCCGCGCATGGTTTCCCTCATTCATCCGCAGAACACTCGCTCCCTACGGCTCGCCCAACGATTTGGGGTGCAGCGCGAGGATGCCGTAGAGGTGCTGTCGCGCCTCTACGAGCGGTTCGCGTGGCCAATGGCCCGAGGCGGTAGCAAACGTGCCGAATGATCTGAGAATCGCCACCGCACAATTCGAAAACCGTAGCGGCGACAAAGCATACAACCTCGCAACGATCGAGGAGCTTTCGGCGCAGGCCGCGCGCTCGGGCGCGAATGTAGTCGCCTTTCATGAGTGCGCGATCACCGGATACAGCTTCGCACGGCGCCTGTCGAAGGAGCAGCTCTGGAGCCTGGCCGAAGCCATTCCCGATGGAGCAAGCATCGAAGCGCTGACCGGCATTGCCCGCCGCCACGGGATCACCGTCCTGGCGGGGCTCTTCGAGCGTGGTGATGATGGTGAATCGTACAAGGCCCACGTTTGTGTCGATGCAGGCGGTATCGTCGCGAAGCATCGGAAAATCCACCCGTTCATCAATCCGCACATCAGGCCCGGCAACGCCTATACGATCTTCGAGCTGAGCGGCTGGAAATGTGGAATGCTGATCTGCTACGACAACAACGTCGTGGAGAATGTCCGCGCCACGGCGCTCCTCGGGGCGGAGATCATCTTCATGCCGCATGTGACGATGTGCACGCCATCGACGCGGCCCGGAGCCGGCTTCGTCGACCCTGCGCTATGGACCAACCGCGAGCGTGATCCGACCTCGCTGCGTGCCGAGTTCGATGGCCTCAAAGGCCGCGCCTGGCTGATGAAGTGGCTGCCGGCACGCGCCTACGACAACGGCATTTTCGCAGTGTTCTCGAATCCGATCGGCATGGATGATGACCAACTCAAGAATGGCTGCTCGATGGTCATCGACCCCTTCGGCGATGTGATCGCCGAGTGCAGACGCCTCGATGACGACATTGCGATTGCGACCTGCAGTCATCGGAAGATTGCGCTCTCCGGCGGCCACCGTTATCGCGAGGCGCGAAAGCCGGACCTGTACCGGGACATTCTGGGCGCGGAGCACCGCTCGAAGCAGAACGTGGCGTGGATCTCAGCCCCGGAACCGAACGAGTAGATCCCGCCGGCGCGCCACCCGCTGCCGGAAGAGGTCGCTGCCAGGCGAATCAGCTCAGCGGCCGAACAGACGGCACGTGAGTGTGACCCACACCATGGCGCAGATGAGCAGCGCCAGCATCACAGCAGCGCTGCCATAGTCCTTGGCTCGCTTTGACAAGCCATGGTGCTCGAACGAAATGCGGTCGACGGCCGCTTCAATGCTGGAGTTCAACAGCTCGACGATCAGGACCTGTATCACCGATCCGATCAGCATCAGGCGAGCGACGGCCCCGAAGGGCAGCAGCAGCGCCAGGGGGACCAGACAGGCCGTCAGCGTCAGCTCCTGGCGAAACGCGCTCTCCTCGCGCACGGCGAACACCAACCCGCTCCAGGAATTCTTGCCGGCCTGCCAGGCACGGGTGAGCCCGCGATTGCCTTTGTGTGGGTTGTCCCCGCTCGAGTATTCGGCGTCGTCACCTTTCATCAAGCCCGACTCACGTTGGCCAAAGGGGCCGGCAGCGGGGCAGCTCGTATGCGCGGGTGCAAGTGGGTGACGAATTGCTCGGTCGCGGCCCGCCAGGAGAACTTCTGCGCATGCGCCGCGGCGTCCTCACGCCGCAGCTTCAGCGCTTCGAGACAGGCGGTGCGCAGGTCCTCATGCATGACGCCCGCAGTCCTGGAATTGCCGATGACATCGAGCGGACCGGTCACCGGATAGGCCGCGACGGGCAGGCCGCAGGCCATGGCCTCCAGCAACACCAGTCCAAACGTGTCAGTCTTGCTGGGGAACACGAAGACATCAGCCGAGGCGTACACCTGCGCCAGCTCGCGCTGGCCGAGCACGCCGAGGTAGTTCACCTTCGGAAACCGTGCCCGCATACCCTGCAATGCGGGCCCCACGCCGGCAACCCACTTCGAGCCTGGTAGATTCAACTCGAGGAAGGCCTCGATGTTCTTCTCGAGCGCGACCCGGCCGACATAGAGGTAGATCGGCGGTTCGCTCTTCAGCCGTTTGCTGTGCTGAGGCCTGAAGATGTCGAGATCGACACCGCGCGACCAGGTCACGACGTTCTTGAATCCATACGACTCGAGGTCGCGCTTTACCACTTCGGTCGGAGCCATCACCGACGCCGACGGGCCATGGAACCAGCGTAAGAAAGAATACGTCCATGACAGCGGAATCCCGGTGCGCGCGCGGACGTATTCGGGAAATCGTGTGTGATACGCAGTGGTAAACGGTACCTCGTGCCTCAAGGCAAATCGCCGCGCGGCCATGCCGAGCGGGCCTTCGGTCGCTATGTGCAAGGCGTCCGGGTCGAACGCGGAAAGCCGCCGTACCACCTTGCCGCCTGGGAACAGCGACAGCCGGATGTCGGGGTAGGTGGGGCACGGCAACGTGGCGAATTCCAACGGCGTCAGGAAATCGACGAGGTGGCCCATCGCCTGAAGCTCGCGCGCGGTGGTCTGCAGCGTCCGCACGACGCCGTTGACTTGCGGATTCCAGGCATCGGTGACGATCATGATTTTCATGTTGCGCTCGATTTAATGAGCAATCTGCGGCGGATCAGGCGGTAACCGAGTTGCCCGCAGGCCGCTCGTCCACGATGCGACCCAGGTGCATCGGCTCGGTCAGGCGGCCACGCCAGTGGATCAGGTGGAGCCTGCCCTCGAAATCCTCGGCCAGCGCGGTCAGGCTCTCCACCCAGTTGCCGTCGTTGCAGTAGAGAATCCCGTTGATCTCGCGCACCTCAGCCTTGTGGATGTGCCCGCAAACCACTCCATCGCAACCGCGCCTACGGGCTTCTTCGGTCATCACGTGCTCGAAGTCGGAGATGAAGTTGACCGCGTTCTTCACTCTGTGCTTCAGGTACTGGGACATGGACCAGTACTGAAGCCCCAGGAGCTGACGGATCGCGTTGAGCCAGCGATTGAGCTCGAGCAGAATCGTGTACATCCAGTCGCCGAGGTGCGCGAGCCAGCGCGCGTGCTGCATCACGCTGTCGAACAGATCACCGTGCACGACCCAGAGCCGTTTGCCGTCTGCAGTCGTGTGGATCGCATCTTCGATGAGGGCGATCTCGCCCAGGTGCAACCCGATGAATTGACGCACCAGCTCATCGTGATTGCCCGGGACGTAGACGACTTTCGTGCCCTTGCGCGCGCTGCGCAGGATTTTCTGCACGACATCGTTGTGCGCCTGCGGCCAGTACCAGCTCTTCTTCAGCTGCCAGCCGTCGAGGATGTCTCCGACCAGATAGAGTGTGTTGGCTTGGTGCGTGCGCAGGAAATCGAGAAGATAGTACGCCTGGCAGCCCGGGGTGCCCAAGTGGATGTCGGAGATCCAGATCGTCCGAAAATGGTAGTGGTCGTCTGCCGCGGACACCGTCGCGTGGCTCGCTCCTGTGACAGCGCGGAGTTAACCACGGTTGTATGACGGACCGATGACAACTCGGCTTTCGCGCCGGCGCGATATCCCGCCGGGCCGCAGTGTCCGCCGTGCTATCGTCTGTCCGCGATATTCGGCTCGATTGGCGCGCAGTTCGTCCGACCGGACATCACACAGTCCTGTAGGCGCGACATGCGGCCGAGCTGGCGGACCAGGAACATTCCGCCGAGCACGAGCAGCAAAGCGATGAGGAGCCCCATGAGTGCAGGCCAGCGGGAATCGGGGACACGCGGGGCGCCCGGCTCATCCGTGCTGCGCGACACGAAGTGCAGCTGCGGTCCGCTCGGCAGGGCGACCAGTAAGCTTGAACTCGGCATGACCAGTCGGAGTGCCGCGCCCAGTTGACGCGGCAAAGCAGCTTCCTTTTACAATCAAAGCCTTGCGACGGGGAGCGAGCACTCGAGCCGCCCCGCCCCGCCCGCACGGCCACGCAGGCTCGATAATATAGGTTCCATCGGGGCGCGCGAGAGACAGGCGCCCTCATGACCTTCCATCCTGGGTGCGGCCCCGGAACCGATAGAATGGCCGGGCAAAACTCGGTATTACCAATCGCCGCATCGCTGACTCTCGATCGAATACTGCCGATGCCGGCCTGGGTCTGTTCGCCACGATGAGTGCCCCCCAGTATCGCTGCGGCGATTTCCTGGTCGACCTGAGCAATCGGCGCTTCCTGCACCAAGGGCGGGAAGTGGCGCTCGAGCCGCGTGTCTTCGCGGTGATCGCGCAGCTGCTCAAGCGATCGAATGAGCTCGTGACGCGCAATGAGCTGTTGGATGCGGTCTGGGGCCACCGCTACGTCACGCCCTCGACGTTGAACCGCCTCATCGCACTGGCTCGGCGTGCGTTTGGCGACGACGTATCCGAGCCCCGGTACATACTGACCGTACATGGGGCTGGGTACCGCTATGTCGGGCCGGTAACCCACTCAGATCCTGAGACGCTGACCGTCCGGGCACGTTTCGAGCCACCGTTCGCGGCACGCCTGCCGGCGCGGATCGAAGCACTCATCGGCCGCGAAGCCGAGCTCACGAAGCTGATCGGGCTTCTCGAGAAGCACCGTGCAGTCACGGTCCTGGGCGCGGGCGGCATGGGCAAGACTCGCTGCGCGCTCGAGGCCGCCCGGCGTGCCGCACCGGCGTACGCCGACGGCGTCTGGTTTTTCGACCTTTCCCCGATCGACCATGCCGCCGAGTGGCTCAATATGCTCGGCGCGGCGCTGGTCGTGCCCGCTGCCCCCCCGGAGGCGCTGATTCCGCAGCTCGCACTGCTCTTGCAGGATCGCACCGCCCTGATCGTGCTCGACAACTGTGAGCGAGTCGCGCCGGAGCTGGGCTCGCTAGTGTTCCAACTGCTGCGTGCGACCCATGGACTGAGGTTCCTCATGACTTCGCAGCGCCCACTCAACCTCACCGGGGAGCAGACGCTGCGATTGCCACCCTTACGCGTGCCCGCCTCCGAAACGTGGGCCGACATGACGCCCGATGAGGCCCGCACGTATGCGGCCGTTCAATTGCTGCTGATGCGCATTCACGCCACGCGTCCGGACTTCGACATCGACGACGGCAATGCGGCGGTGCTGTCCGAGATCTCGTTGCGACTCGACGGCATGCCGCTCGCACTCGAGCTCGCGGCAGCTCGTTTCACGCTGCTCTCCCCTCAGCAAGTCCTCGAGCGGTTGGTCCAGCGTTTTCGCTTCCTCGAGAGCGATTCGGCGGGCCGCGATCATCGTCACCGCAATCTCAGCAGGCTGCTCGAATGGAGTTACGGCCTGCTGTCGGCGGAGGAGCAGCGGCTGCTCAATTGGACCGCGATATTCGTGCAATCGTGGTCCACCGAGGCGTTCGTGGCACTGGCCGCAGCGCTCGGACACGAGCCCGAAACGGCGATCGACCTGCTGTCCGGACTCGTGAGCCACTCGTTGGTGAGCGTGCTGACGGATGTAACACCGCCGAGATACCGGCTGCTCGAGAGCGTGCGTGAGTATGCGTTGCTGCAGCTGCAAAGCGGCAGCGAGCGACGGAGCGCGCGGACTGCCCACCTCGATGCCATGGCGCACGTATGCGCCAATTCCCGAGAGGAGATGCTGGCTGGACGCGCCACCGAGCGCATCGAGCAACTCGTGCTCGATCGAGGCAACATCGCAGCAGCGCTCGAGACCGCCGCGGCCGCCGGAAGCGACCACCCGCAGGCGCTCTGCATCGTCGGCTCGCTGCTGCTCTACGCGAAGGCCCACGGCGACTATCTGGCCATGTTCCGCTGGTGCCAGCTGGTGCTCGACCCTGCATCCGAGTCTCGGGCCCCGGCGCGTGCCCGCGCTCTTCTGACACTCGGCGTGGTGCAGGTGTATCTGCAATTCGATGAGCCGTGGATGCCGCATGCGCTCACCGAGGCAGCGCGGATCGCCGCCGAGCACGATGACTGGTGGACGGAGGCATACGCACTCGGACACTGGGCACTCGGTTGCGCCAACACCGGCCGGCCCGACGAAGCCGAGCCGTACGCAAATCGCACCCGGGAAGCCGCCGAGCGGCACAACGATGACCTGCTGCGTGGCCTTGCCGCTCTCGCGCACGGTTGGGTCTGGCTGGCGCGCGGACAACCCGAGCGCGCGGTCACGGAGCTTTGCGCCGCCCGGGACCTGGGCTGCGACCCGCATCAGCGCCACTTCATCGGAATGTATCTCGGGCTTGCGCACTTTGCGCTCGGCCACTACCCCGAGGCGGCGCAGGTGTGGTTGACGAGCATGAACCTCAGCATCCTGGTCGGCAACGCGCGCGGCATGGCCGGTTCCATCGAGGGCTGCGGTTACCTGGCGGCCGTCGTCGGTGAATGGCGCACGGCTGCGCGGTTGCTCGCGGCTGCTCGCGTCATTCGCGAGCGCACGCAGCTGCCCCTGTTCAGCTTCTGGTGCCCGCACCTCGAGACAACGATGCGCGGGCTGCGCTCCCACCTGAGTCCTGCCGAGCTCGAAGCAAGCTGGCAGGCGGGGGCGGCGCTACGCCACGAGGATGCAACCAACGAAGCGGCTGCTCTCCTGCGCTCGTACTCGGCCGCGGCGATGCCGCCCGGGGGTCACGCGGGCGCGAATCGCCCCGCGGGGTCATAGCGACGGCGCAGCGCCTGCAGCCGCTCGGCGGTTGTCGGACCCAGCTGATCGGAGACGCGCCCGTCGTCGCGATCGGTGAAATTCGGAAATAATCCTGGCAGGGAGCCGTCCGCGATGCTCCCGTGGAGTGCGCGCACCCGCTCCCGCATCAGCGGAAATTCCTCAGGCCACTGGGTAGCCCCGATGAGATTGACGAAAATGCCGGCGTCACGTTGCGCGAAGGGCGTTTCTTCACCCGAAACGCGCGCCACGGCTCCGCCGAGATGTTGTACGTGGATCTCCGTGAGCGCAGTCGGGAGTGATAGCGCCGCATCAGCAAGCGTTTTTATGGCGGCATCAGGCAGTGAACGGTAGCTTGCCGTCTTCCAGTAATGATATCGGCCCGAGGGTGCGCCGACGTCCTGCAGATGCTGCCACTGCACATATGGCATGGGACCGAGATGGTCGACAATCGGCGAGCCCACGCGCCGCAAGGGAGCCAGGACTTCTTCGGCCATTGCCAGCTCGCCGGACCAACAGAGTGCAGTGACTGCGACGGGGCGCCCGTACCAGGCGGCATCGAGAAAAGGCAAGGTTGGCGCGTGCATGAGTGCGACCAACCCACAGAAGGCGTCCGGTGCTCGTGCGGTGAACTCACGAAATGTCCGCAGTAGGAGCTCCGCCTCCTCTGCCGGCCGCACGACCACACCCGCATACACCTGACGTACGGGATGCAATGCAAACTCGAAGCCGGTGACGACGCCCAGGCCGCCGCCGCCGCCCCGCAGTCCCCAGAACAAGTCAGGATGCTCTTCCGCGCTCGCCCGAACGAACCGGCCGTCAGCGAGAACGACCGCGGCTGCCCGCAGGTTGTCGATGGCCAGTCCGAACCTGCGCATCAGCCAGCCAGCACCGCCACCAAGGGTGAATCCGCCGACTCCGGTGCTCGAGACGAGCCCGCCGGTCGTTGCGAGCCCGCAGCGCGCCGCCGCGACATCGACATCGTGCCAAAGCGCGCCTCCCTGCGCCTCGGCCACACAGCTGTCGCCGCGTACCGATACGCCGCGCATTCGTGACAGGTCGATCAGCAGCGCCTCATCGGCAATCCCCCGACCGGCAACGTTGTGCCCGCCGCCCCGGACCGTGACGGGCAGGTCGTATTCGGTAGCGATGCGCAACGTCTGGGTGACGTCCTCCGCATCCTTGCATCGCACGATTCCCGCCGGCCTGCGGTCGATGGATGCGTTCCAGCATCGCCGCGCGATTGCATAATTCACCTCGCCCGGCAGGAGGATCTCCCCCCGCACGTGGCTCCGCAGCGCTTTCAAGACCTCAGGCCGAGGCGGAGTCGGATCCCGCGTCATGGCAGTCCCCCACCGATTGGACATGGAGTCTGGAGCACGCATGCTACCGCACAGTGCGGGGTACTGCGCCCCCTGCATGGCAGGTACTGTACAGCGTCTGTCTCATGACGGGCCGTCCCCTCACGAAACCCTCACATCCGCCTCGCCCCACGGAAGGGAGGTTGCGCATATCGTTCGCCAATGGCCTCGGCAGCGTGCCGGGCCGCCACCAACCGATCGAGGTCCAGACCATGAAAACAAAGCCAGCGGGGAGATCCCGGACTGCCGTTGCCACCCTCCTGATTACCGGCATCACCGCCCTTGGGTTATCCGCCACGAGCTACGCGGGTTGCGTCCCCACCAGGTTGTCCGAAGCGCTCAAGGCCGCGCCGTTCGCGGCAATGAGCACCAACGCGGGCGACTTCGTGCGCGTCTCGGACCGCGATTCCGGGCGGACGATCGTCGGGCTGTGGAAGTTCGAGATGATATCGAAGAGCACACCGACCCACACCAATCCCATGCCCGATGGGACACTGATCGACTTTGGCACTGCCGCGTGGCATGCGGATGGCACCGAGATCCAGACCTCCGGCATTCGTGATCCGCGTGATGGGGATGTGTGCCAGGGCGTGTGGCAGCGGGTTGGCGATTCGACTTTCGTTCTCAACCACGTAGCCCTCGCCTGGACCAACGGTACCTACACGGGTCCGGTCAGCATTCGCGCCGAAGTCACCGTTGATAGCAGCGGCAACCGCTACAGCGGCATGTTCGCTACCATCGTATACCTGGCGGCACCCGTGACAGGACACGAGTTCGACCAGAATACCGTCCTCGCCAGCATCACTGGCACCTTTACGGCAACGCGGGTTACCCTCAGGTAGCGTGAAGCAGACACTGCCGCAGCGCCCCAGGAACCCCGGGACAGTACTGCGGCAGTGTCCCCCGTCCGCCTCGGGGCAGGCTCGCATGACACCCCTCAGTGTGAGCGCCCGCACTTCTTCGCCCCGCGCGCCGAGAACTACGTCACGTCGGCAGAGTTGCCGCACGCGGATACCACGGTATTGCCGTACATTCTCCCCGGCAGCCGGCCCATCGGCCGAAACCGCGCCTGCCCCTGTGCTCGAGTCACGCACACAGACAGCAGACATGGACACCGCAGTAGTATCCGCCCGCTCGCCCCGCCTGGTGGCCGAGCCGGGGTGGGTGGACCGCCTGATTATCGCTTTTGCCGCCTACGTCGCCGTCGGCGCGGTGTGGATGCTCAGTGGTGCAGGCGGACCGAAGGTCTCGCTCTGGCTCGGACTCCTCTACAAGATGCCGGCCGAGGTCGTTGCCACCGTAGTCGTGTTGGCCACGGCTCGCCGCATGGTTCCCGGGCCTTTGCGTTCGGCATGGTGGTGCCTCGTTGCCGCCCTCACGCTGTACCTCATCGGCGACTGCATCGGCCTTGCCTCCTGGCTGATGCGTGTCGATCCCTTCCCCGGCCCGTCTGACATCCTCTACTGCGCGTTCTATGTGCCGCTCGCGGCCGCTGCGCTCTGGCTGATCCGGGCGGCAGCGGTGCGGGTGCCCTGGGTGCAGCTGTCCCTGGATACCACAATTTTCGTCGTCGGCTTCGGCGCCTTCTTCTGGTTCTTCGTGGTCCAACCCGCGGCGATACACGCGCAGCTCGGCATCATGAAGGAGGCCTTGAGTGAGGCCTATCTGGCACTCGACAGCTTCTGCCTGCTGATTCTCGGCGTGCTGCTCCTCACCGGCTCGGGCAATGGCGGGTGGCGTATTCCATCGTTGCTGCTCACCGGTTTCGCCACCATGTTTCTCGGTGACATCCTCTGGTCTCTCGCAAAGGTGCGTGGTTACTACCTGCCGGGCGGTGTCCAGGACGTTTTGTACCTTGCCAGCTACCTGCCAATAGCGGTCGCCGGACGCGCACAGATAAATGCTATCGGGACATCCGCCCGCGAGACCTCACGTGCTTCGGGTGCGCTCGCCCGCTCGATGCCCTACGCGGCGATGGCGGTGGCGTTTCTGGTGCTCATATATCTCAGCCGTGGAGGCCTCGGCGGCCAGGCGACTCTGATGATCGGCGTTGTGTTCGCCCTCACCCTGCTGCTCATGTTTCGGCAGGCGGTGGTGCTGCGCATGGCAGAGGAGCACTACGCCTCGCTGGTCGCGAACGCTTCGGACGTGATCATGATCATCGGCGCGGACGGAGTCGTGCGCTTCGCCTCGCCCGCAGCTACGCGAACGCTGGGCCTGAAGCCAGAGGAAATTACCGGTAGGAGCCTCACTCAGCTTTGGGGCGGGGAGGATGGCGAGCGGTTGCGGAGCTTCCTCGATGAAATCGCGCGCACGCCTTCCGGGCCCGTAGGTCCCGTCGAGTTCCGCATCGAGCGGGCGGCCCGAATCATCGAAGGGGTGGGCAGCAACCTCAGCAACGATCCGGCGGTGCGGGGCTTGGCACTCAACTTCCGCGACATCAGCGAGCGCAAGGTGCTCGAGGAGAAGCTGCGCCAGCTTGCCTTCCACGATCCGCTGACGCTGCTCGCGAACCGTAATCTCTTCCGCGACCGCGTGCAGCATGCGCTCACCCGGGCCCAGCGCGGCGATGAGTACGCTGCGGTGATGTTCCTCGACGTCGACAACTTCAAGAACATCAATGATTCCCTGGGGCACGATGCCGGCGACCGGCTGCTGCAGGCCGTTGCCCAGCGCATCATCCAAACGAGCCGGTCCTCGGATACGGTTGCGCGACTGGGGGGCGATGAGTTCGGAGTCCTCCTGGAAGGCATCGGGACGCCTGCGGACGTTAAAAGAGTGGCCGACGCTCTGATCGAGTCGCTCGGCGCACCCTTCCTGCTCGATGGCCGCGAGGTTCGCGTCACCGCCAGCATCGGTTTGGCGTTCTCCGCCATCGATACGACCGCCAAGGCGCTGCTCAGCAACGCCGATCTGGCCATGTACCATGCCAAGGCAGCCGGTAAGAACCGCCACGTGACCTTTCAGCCCCAGATGCAGACACTGCTGCACGAACGGCTGCGGTTGGAGGCCGACATCGGCCGCGCCCTCGCCAACGAGGAGTTCTTTCTCGAGTACCAGCCGATCGTGGACCTCGGTACCCGGGTCCTCCTCGGTGTCGAAGCGCTGGTTCGCTGGCGCCATCCCGAGGTAGGCGTGCTCATGCCCGCGAGCTTCATTCATGTGCTCGAGGAATGCGGTCAGATCACGGCCCTCGGACGTTGGGTGCTGAGGCAGGCGTGCCGCGACGTCTGCGCCTGGCGCCATTCGATCGCCGGGGGCACTGGCCTGCGGCTCGCGGTGAACATCTCGGCCCGTCACCTCCAGCATGGCGAGCTGGCGCGCGATGTGCGCGAGGCGCTCGAGTCCACCGGGTTCGAGGCCGGTAATCTCGTCATCGAGCTGACCGAAAGCACCCTGATGTACAACACCGAGGTCAATCTCGAACGCTTCCACCGCCTCAAGGCACTCGGCGTGAAGGTCGCGATCGATGACTTCGGCACCGGCTACTCGTCCCTATCGTACTTGCATCGCTTTCCGATCGACATCCTGAAGATCGATCGCTCATTCGTCCACGGCCTCACCAGCTCCGATCAGGATCCCGACCTTGCGCGCGCGGTCATCACCCTCGGGGAGACTCTGGGACTCGACACCGTGGCCGAAGGCATCGAGCTCGAGCCGCAGGTCGAGGCTCTCCTGGCGCTCGGCTGTGTCGCCGGCCAGGGATTCCTGTTCGCCCCGCCCCGCTCACTCGCGCAGCTGGCGGACAGTCCCTTCGTGGCCCGGCGCAACGAGATCTGGACCGCGCACGCCCTTCGGGAGCAGCTTTCGGCCACGGGACGCTTTCAGGCGCTGCAGGGCAAGCGCTCATAGACTCGGCTGCAGTCGTGAGGCTGTCGTCTCGACTCTCGCCCCGTGCGAGGCTGCCATGCCACCTGGCTGCTCGATTCCCTGACGCGCAGGGATGCTGTTATGCGCGATCAGCTCGCCGCTGACATTATCTCTCTGTCGCGCAGAGGCGGCCTCGGTCGCAGGGACGACGACATTTCTCCTCGACGGCAGTCGCATGTACGCAGAATTGGCGGTTACTCATAGGCCAGAGTCACTGCCTTCCGACATTCGAGGATTATGTCTGCGTGCACAGGTCTCAAAATCACATTACGCGCGCGTATTCAACACCGCGAACCGCGCGTCTGCGGACTTGATAGGTACATGTCCCTAGCGGAGAAAGTGTCGCCCCATGCCAACATGCTGATCGAGACGCGTGCGGCCTGCGCCTACCACCATGGAGCGAGGCGAAATCAACAGCACGTCAGGGCCACATCGAGGGAGCGTTACATAATGAAACCGTTTCCACACCATTACGCGGCATCCGCCCGAGCCCGAGCCATCGGCAGGGTCGTGATCTGCGCTCCGGCGATGCCGCCCATCGATATGGCACCGCGGCCGGAATTCGACGGTCCCGGAGGGACGTGGTCGCCGGAAATGCTTCTCTGCGCAGCCGTGGCCGACTGCTTCGTCCTCACCTTCCGCGGCGTCGCTCGCGCGGCGCACTTCAATTGGACGGCCCTTGACTGTCGCGTCGAGGGCGTGCTGGAGCACGTCGGGAATGCGACGCAGTTCACACGCTTCGCAACGACCGCGCGACTCACGCTGCCACCGGGTGCCGATCAAGCCAGAGCCCGTCTTCTTCTGGGCAAAGCCGAGCACGGCTGCCTCATTGCAAACTCTCTTCGCGGCGCGCGGACGCTCTCGATCGAGATCGTGAGCGGCAAGAGCGAGAGCGAGTCCTCCGTCCCTTCAGCAGGGGCAGGCGAAGCCATCGGGCACCGCATCTCCTCGAGGGAGCTGCAGAGGGCGGCGCGGCAGCTGCGGTGAATGGGAACGGCGCATCCGCATTTATACGGATCGATTCAGAAGCGCGGCCCGATTAAGTTATCGCCCCGTAGAGACGGGGGGTCTTAAGGCACGGCGCGAGCACTGTCCGTGTTCCGAAGAGCAAGATCGAGGCAGGCAAGCCCAACGAAATCAAGACCGGGGACATCCTGCGGTATTGGGGCGGCGCTCGTAAGGGGCGCCGCCCATTCTTCGCTCGTCCTCACAGCAGCTTCTTGTGAAAGCGTCCGGTCTTCATGATCGCTGCGAGGGACCGCCCCTGATGCTGCAGCAGCTCCAGATTGGCCACCGGATCGCCGTCCACGAGCAGCAGATCCGCGATGGCGCCTGGCTCGATGACGCCAAGGCGGCCGGGCATGCGCACGATCTCGGCGCCTATGAGCGTCGCTGAACGGATGGCTTCGAGCGGACTCACCACCTCCGCGCGAAGCAGGAACTCCCGCGACTGCTCTTCCTGAAGCTGCCCGAGGAGGTCACTGCCGAATCCGACCTTGATGCCCGCCTTGCGGCAGATCTCCAAAGATTCGAATCCTCCTTTGAGCACCAGCTCGTTCTTCTCGAGCTTCTCCGCGCTCATGCCGAACTGCGCTGCACGCTCCTTCATCGTGACGTACGCGACGAGATTGGCGACGAGGTACCCCTGCCTGCTGGCGAGGAGCTCCGCCGTGGGCTGATCGATGAGATTGCCGTGCTCGATCGTACGCACCCCCTGCCCCACCGCTCGTGTGATCGCCTCCGGTGTGTACGCGTGGGCCAGCACGTAGCGCTTGAATGCCTCGGCTTCTTCCACGGCCACCGCGATCTCAGGGATGGAGAACTGCCGGGAGTCGAGCGGATCGTACGGCGAGGCGACTCCCCCTGAGACCATGATCTTGATGGCATCCGCTCCCTGGCGAAGCTCCTCGCGGACCGCGGCACGGACTCCATCGACGCCGTCTGCAATCGCCATGGTGAAGCGCATGCCATCACAACAGCGGCAATGCTCTTCCGTGTCCGTGCGCCGCCGCATGTCCGAGTGACCGCCCGTCGGGCCAATGGCCCGGCCGGAAATGAACAGGCGCGGCCCCGGCAGATAGCCCTTTTCGACCGCCTCCTTGATTCCCCAGTCAGCGCCGCCCGTATCCCGCACCGTGGTGAAGCCGCGATTCAGCATCCCCAACATCAGCGGCGCAGCGCGGGCGGTGAGGAGCGACACTGGAATGTGCTCGAGCAACGATACGTTGACTTCGCTCAGATAAACGTGGACGTGAGAATCGATCAGGCCCGGCATGAGGGTACGCCCGCCACAATCGATGACATGGGCGGATCGGGCGGTGATCGGTCGGTCTGAAACGTCCTTGAACTCGCCGTCCTCGACCAGAACCTCGTAGCCCTCGCGAGCTTCCTCGAACCGCGGGTCGAGCAGCCTCGCGTTACGAAACAGATAACTCCTCGGCTGCGTCGTGTTCAAAAGAGAGAGCTGCACGGTAGATCGCCCCTGGGGAACACCCGGATACGGGCCGGTCACTCGGCAGAGTAGCACGGCCGCGCTCATCGGGGAGCGCGGCCGCGGCGTCACACCCGGCGGCACCCGCTACAGGTCCTTTCTGCGTAAAATGCCCCAATTCGAATTGCCGGAACCGAAAATGTCCAAGTCGTCCCGGGAAATCATCGGTCATACCCCGATCGACGTGCAATGGATCGGCGGCGCGAACTTCGAGGCCGGACGTACCGACGGACCCAAGATCCGCATCGATGGAGACGCGCAGGCCGCGCCGAGTCCATTCGATGTCCTCCTGGCCTCGATCGCCACGTGCGCTTCAGTGGACGTTGTAACTATACTGGAGAAGCAGCGCACGCCCGCGCGGGCGCTCAGCGTTCGCGTTGAGGCAACTAGGGTGGAATCTGTCCCCCGGCGCCTCGCGTCGGCCATTCTCCACTTCAGCATCTCAGCTCCGGGGACAACGGTCGAGAAGGCCACACGCGCCATCGAGCTCTCCGTCACGAAGTACTGCAGTGTTCGATCCTCACTGCTTGCAGAGGCGTCGGTGAGCTGGACGGTGAAGCTCGACACCTAGCCCGGAGCTGCATCACCGTCGGGGCTGGCAATCACAACCACGTAACCGTCGGGATCGCGTAGCCACATCTCCCGGTGCTGAGGAGCCGGGTTGACATGGGGCTCCCGGATGATCGCGACATGCAGGCGCCGCGCCCGCTCCACGGCTGAGTCGAAGTCGGCCACCTGAAACCACAGCAGGACACCGTGTCCGGCAGGCGCCGCATCCGCATTGATGAGGTTGGGGTGCTCCTCCTCGTCCCATGCATGCAGCTGCAGAATCATTCGACCCGAGCAAAAGATCCGGTCGTATACGTCGCGATGACTGTGATCCGGGAGGGAGTCGGCGGCGAGCAACTCGGCGTACCAGCGGCTGCTGGCCCTGACATCGCGCACCGCGATCAGGGGCTGAGCCTCCACCAGAGGCTTCTGCAGGGAAACGCTCATGCGGGCACCTCAGGAAGCGAGCGCGATCTCCACGCGCTTGTTGTGCTTCCCTTCATTACGGATGCGTGTTACACGGATGCCGCCAATCTCCGCAATATTGCGCACGTGCGTACCGCCGCACGGCTGCAGATCGATGCCTGGGATCTTGAGAAGCCGCACCCGGCCGACCCCGCGCGGCGGCTGCACGCTCATGGTCTTCACGAGCTCCGGCTGTGTATCGAGCTCCTCATCGGTGATCCACACGGTCTCGGTCGCAACACCTGAAGCAATCAGCGCGTTGGTCGCGCGCGTGATGCGATCGGCATCGAGCAGAGCGATGTCGATGTCGAAGTCGAGGCGGGCCTTGTCCGGAGAAATGTTGCCACCGGAGACGGGCGCGACCACGACGCAGGACAGCAGATGCAGCGCCGTGTGCAGGCGCATGAGCGGGTAGCGGCGCTCCCAGTCGAGGTGCAGGGAAACGGTCTCACCCGCCTCGGGATGGGGGAGGCCCGGAGCCGGAATGTGCACGACGGTGCCGGGCTTCTCGCCTTTACGGGTATCGGCGATCGTGATCCGCTCGCCGCTCTGCCGCACGAGCACGCCGCTGTCGCCAGGCTGCCCTCCTCCGAGCGGATAGAAGATTGTACGATCGAGCTCGATGCCACGCTCGTGGACCTCGAGGACACGCGCCGTGGCGCTCCTGAGATAGGCGTCATCCCGGAACAGAAGCTCGGTGCTCAAGCGATGTGCCTCCTGGTGCGGCTCACCCCGGGTCCCCAAGCGACAATTGTTCCATGCGTCGGTATCGCCTGGGGCACAATTCGATGGTCCTGGCCCAAGCGTAGGCCGAGGCCACCGAAGACTTCAATATAAAATCAGAAAGTTACTGCTTTGCACGGAGCTGTCTCTCCCACTGTTCGACCTCTGACGGCCGCCTGAGTGGCCATTCAGGTCCTCAGATACGAGCGCTATCGCTCCATGCCGTGGCGCAATGGTCGCGGGACGACTCTCGAGATCGCCCGCGAGCCAGCCACGGGCGAGGAATTCTCCTGGCGTCTGAGCCTCGCCGACATCGATGAAAACGGCGACTTCTCGGCCTATCCGGGTTATAGCCGGGCCCTCGCCCTCGTCGCCGGCGAGAGCCTGCAGCTTTGGTACCGGGGCCACGGACACTGCTTCCTCGACCCGGCGCGGCGCGGCACTCGCTTCGAGGGGGACTGGAAGACGCGCTGTGCAATTCCGAAGGGCCGTTGCACGGATCTGAGCCTGATCGTCCGCCGGGGCCCGGTCGGCCGGCCCGCAACCGCCGTTCACCCGCCCAGGGTTCTGCGTCTCGAGGCAACCCGGCAGGTGTTGGTGCCGAGCAATCTTTACGGCGCTCTGTTTGTTCTCGAGGGGTCGGTCACGATCACCGAGTCCACCCGTGCCCGCACCCGCCACGCGCAGACGCGAGATACCATCCTCCTCTTCCCCGGACTTCGGCGACTCCTGACCCTCCGCAGTCGCGGGCGGTCTCCGGCGCAACTCATCTTCTTGCGCTGGCGCGCCGGCAAGCCCGACGCGCCCGAGAGGTAACACCGGACCGTATGGGTACCCGGCAGACCGAGTCCGGGTTCAAGACACTTCGGCGCCCCGCGTTGGTCTTCAGCGCTCCGGCTCTGCTGCCGGATCCGTCGCCGGTGATGCGACCGGACTGGAGCTCGACCTTACCGTGCTACCACACCAACAGCAGGGTAGATGTCACCAACATCCGGCTCGTGCCCAGGAGCAGGCTATTTAAATCGCCAGAATAAATGGCAGAACCGATACATCTATCCAGGGGAACTGACGCGCACATCCGCTTGCGCGCCGCGCAACAGCAACGGTCATCTTCGAAAGCTCACTTCGAGTTCCCCGCCAAGAAGAGGTTCGTCCCATGCCAGCCAAATCGTTCCCGCGAGGCATCCGGCCCCGCAAGGCTCTTACCATCGCGGTGGTGAGCACACTGGCGCTTGCAACCGGCTGGTCTGCGCACCTGCGTGCGGAGGGTGCTGACGATTCGCATGACCGTGCGAGAGGACAGATATTCGACCAGCGCGTCCGCGACAACGCGATCGACGCATTCAAACAGGGCCGCCACACCTTCCGCTTCGATACCTTCGGCGATGAGGACTTCTGGGGTGGAAAACTGCAGCTGCACCGCGCGATCGCAGGCGCGAAGTTCGGCGGCGTGGGACCGGGAATCAGCCCGGCCACCGCCCTCAGCCTCGGGCTGAAGGTGGATGTGGATGCACTGCCGGGATCGGTAGTCGCCGGGCTGCGGGCCGGACGAGTCAACCTCAACGATCCGGCGACCACGCTGCTTCTCCTCAAGCTCAATGCCGTCGTGGGCGTCAAGGGATTCTTCACGGGCGGTCAGCTGACATCGATGGGAATTACCTGTGCCTTGTGTCACTCCACCGTGGACAACTCACTGACATTCGGGGTCGGTCATCGGCTCGACGGGTGGGCGAATCGCGACCTCAACGTGGGAAAGATCATCGGAGCCGCGCCTGATCTGAGCGCCGTCACCAGCCTGCTGAACGTGGACCGCCCGACTTTGGAGACGGTATTGAGCAGCTGGGGCCCCGGCAAATTCGATGCCGAGATCTTTCTCGATGGCAAAGCCTTCAACGATCACCAGATGACCGATGGCGTCCTCACGGGCACGCATGTTCCCGGTGCGGTGCTCATTCCTGATGCGTATGACCTCGCCGGCTACAACCAGCACACCTGGACCGGAGCTTGGGGGACGGTTACCTACTGGAACGCGTTCGTGGCCGTGCTGGAGATGCACGGTAAGGGTCGGTTCCACGATCCCCGGCTGAATGACTCAGCCAAGTTCCCGATAGCCGCCGCGAACGGGTTCGCCGATGCCAACAAGGACCTATCGCCCGATGACGACCAGGTCACGAGCAAGCTTCCCGATCTACAGTTCTATCAGCTCGCGCTGCCCGCGCCCAAGCCGGTGGCAGGCCGCGACTTCGACCCGGCCGCGGCGAAACGCGGCGATGACCTCTTCAGCGGCAAGGCACGATGCAACTCATGTCATGTCGACCCGCTGTGGACCGAGCCCGGCTGGAATCTGCACACGCCGCAGGAGATCGGCATCGACGACTTCGAGGCCAATCGGGCGCCGGACGGCCAGTACAAGACCATGAACCTCAATGGCATCTTCGTCCGCGAGGAAGGGCTGTTCATGCAGCCCGCCAACAGAGGTCGTTACTATCACGATGGCCGCTTCGCGACGCTGATGGATGTGGTGGATCACTACGACACGCTGCTTCACCTTGGACTCACGGACCAGGAGAAGCACGACCTGACCGAGTACCTGAAATCACTTCCGGAAAAGTGAGGCAATTCTGCAGCGCGAGGTACGGGCTCGAGCATCGAGGTGCCGCCCGCCGGGATCTCCCCCAGGCTCGTCACGGCGGCCGGCGCATCCTGTCCCAGCCCGGAACCTCGCGCCGCAGGAGGCGCTGCAGATTTGAGCTGACGTTGCGCCGGAAAGCAGGCGCCGGCGAGGCGGGGCGGGGTTGCGCCGTGGCCGATCTGAGGGCCAAAGCCGCACCCGTCTGCGGCGGCAGTGTGTACACGTCCGTGCGATTGGCCGTGCCCTCATTGTTGGTCTGGGCGTAGAAGGGCACGAAGGCGCCGCCGGTGCTTACCAACGCCTGGTAATCGCCCAGAAAGAGACCCGAGGAATCCGGCGCGAGCTCGAGATCGAACGGCTGCGCGATGCGGCTCTCGCGCCAGTGCACCCCATCCGCCGATTGCGCCAGCCAATAGCTCGTCAGCAGCATGCTCGCGTCGGCGCTATCATCCCGAAAATCATAGTAGCTGACACCGATGGTGCCATCCGGCTGTATCTGCACGCTTGGTGTGAAAGCCTGAGTAGTGGGGTCTCCGTTCAGTTGCGCGGGGGCCGACCAGGTGAGACCGCCGTCCGTGGAGCCGGCGATGGCGATACCGTCGCGTTGCCCGCCGCTGAAGCGCGCGTCCTGCCAGACCGCGAACAATTCGCCACCCGGCCCGAGGCCGATCTGGCCGAGGCCGGCGCCATCCCGCACCGGCTGTCCGGTTTTGGGATCGGTGGTTCCGATCGCAAGGTCGGCCGCGATGAGGATGGGCCCGGACCACGTGGCGCCATGATCGCTCGAGCGGACCACTCCGAGGGACGAGCTCATCGTGCCGTTGGCCGCAGTGTCGATCTGCGTGAAGAAATCGACGACCGTGCCATCCGGCAGGACCACGACCTCGTTGCCAATGGTTTGCGATGTGCTGCCAGGATCGTAGATCGCACGTGCAGGCTCCCAGCTCTGCCCGCCGTCGATGGTGCGGGCAAAGTAGCTCGGCCCGGAAGACTGGGACACGAGCCGGTCCCACACCGCGTAGACGAAACTGGCATCGCGCGGATCCGCAGTCATCGAGCACTTGTCGTCAAAGGCCGCACTGCCGTCCACGATCAGCGGCACCGCCGCACCCCACGTCATCCCGCCATCAGCCGAGCGCACCACGAGAATGCCGTTCTTCGAGTTCGGCTGCAGTGAGCCACCGGTGAACGACAGCGATAGGGCGTACACCACTCCGTTCGGCGAGAACGTCAGCCAGGGGTCGGAAGCGCGGGCGAAGGCGCTGTCGCCGCCGCATTGCGACACCGGCAGCGCTTGCCGTGTCCACGAATGGCCCCCGTCAAAGGAGGCTGCGACCATGAGACCTTGAGCGCCCCCGCTCGCCCATCGATCCTGCTGCCAGATACCTACCAGGTTGGCAGGATTGGTGGGATTGGTGGCCGCATACGACTCGACCTCCGCGTCGAGATAAACCGTGTCGCCCATCAGCGGGCCGCCGCAATTGGCGGTGAACGGCGTCGATGCCGACACACGCACCAGTGGCGGTCCGGGCGCCGGTAACTGCGGTGGCGGCGGTGCCCCGGTGCTCGACGGCGAAGCGCCTCCACCGGAGCCGCCGCACGCGCTCAAGGCTGTCGATGCCAGCAACAGGATTGCTACTCGAGAGCGTACGCCACCCATGAAGCACCCCGCTGCCTGTGGCTACTCGTGCACCGCGCCCTGACCCGGGTGATACTGCCGCTCGATGTGGCCCTGAAGCTGCGACTTGTAGTAGTACACCGGCCGCAGATCGCCCATCGCGTACTGGGACGCTTCGTCATCGAAGTGCGGCGAAGCCGGATTGCCGCTCTCCCCGCCGGCGGTGATCGCCCAGGCGCTCACCTTGGGGCCGAATTCCACCACGGCAACGAAACTGTTGCCGCTGCTGCCGTACCACTTGCTGGTGTTGGGGTATGGCCGCGCGCCAAAAGAGGCCAGTGAGCCCCATGCCGAGGAAGTAAAGGGCACGGGGATGCTCGGCTTCGAGTCATCGAAGCTCGGATCGATGTTGTCGTTGATGCGCTGGAAGCGGTTGATGCGGCCCCAGGGGGTTTCCCAGGTGCCAAAGCCGGCGGCCAGCCGGTCGGACGCCGCCGCGAGGGACTTCAGCAGCTCCTCAGGCGTTGCCCGCTGCACCACGTAGTCCTCGGGCGAGATGCCGGCAGCCTGAGCGCGCTGCTGCACCTCAGCGAAGAGGTCCGTGCCCCAGAATACGGCGAGGGAGGTGGCGACGGAGTTGACGCCCCAGCGGTAATTCCAGGCGCGCAGCAGAGCGACCTGGCCGGCCAGCCGCCCCTTCAGCGGATCGGAGCCGGGCATGGCGTCATATGCCTTCAGCAGGACCGGAATCATGGTGGCGAACGCCGGGAGGTAGCTGTCGAAGGCGGCCGCGGTCACGGAGGCCATGGTCCAGTCCCTGCCGCCCGTCAGCACTTTGAGGGCGTGGTAGCCCCGCGGCGTCTCCTCGAAGTTGCGCTCCACGTATTTGGGAAACTCCTGGCGTTTCGGGCTGTACGGTCCGGCCGCTGACCAGGGCCAATTGTTCGAGTTGTAGAGCCAGCCGTTGGGCGGATTGAGCAGATGCGGCGTCTCGGCGAGAGTCAGGACGCCGTGGCTGGCCGTCGCCGGGTTGCTGCCGTCGACAGGCTTGCCCCAGTCGAAGGCATCGCTGCGCCGCGGAATCCAATCGGAGTGCCAATAGGCGATGTTGCCCTCGGCGTCCGCGAAGATCGTGTTGTTGGATGAGTCGGTGTGCAGAAGCATCGACTTGCGAAACTGCGCGTAGTCCTTCGCCTTGGTGCGGGTAAAATCCTGGACCAGCGCGCGGGTGGGCGCCTGCATCAGGTTGATGCTCTCCCATTTGCCGCCGACCCGCCCGATCACCGGTCCGTGCTGAGTGTAGTAGGCGGTGAAGACCTTCTGCGCCATGCCGGTCGGCGCCTTGTAACGCACCACGATGCGGCGGGTCCTGACCGGCAGCTCCTCGTTGCCGGAGCGGTAGTAGAAACGCCCCTGCTTCGAGGTCACCGCCTCGAGGTACCAGGATATATTGCGCACCCCGCTCGAGGTATGCATCCAGCCGGCGGTGGCATTGAATCCCTGGTAGATGAAGAACTGTCCCCAGGTCACCGCGCCGTATGCATCGAGTCCCTCGTCGCTCGCCATCTGCAGCTCGGAACGAAAGTAGAAGGAAGTATGCGGGTTGATCCAGAGGATCGCGTGATGATCGAGCGTGATGGAGGGAGAGAAGGCGATGCCGTTGGAGCCCTGCGGCTCCGGCGGCGGCATCGGCACGCTGGCGACACGCGCGCGCGCGACGGGCGCGCTGCCGTAGAAGGCCGCGAGCTGCGGGATGTCTACCCCAACCTCGATGTCGCCTCCGATGCTGCCCTCGGTGAATGCGAGCGCCATCCAGGGCTCGAAATGACTGATGACCCGTGGCTTCACCTCCGTATGAGTGTAGAGGTAGTAATTGAGCCCGTCGGCGAACGCATTCATCAGCTTCTTCAGCCAGGGCGGGCATGCCGCGTACTCGACACGGAGCGCCTCAGGATCCATGAACAGCTGACTGCGCAGATCAGTGTAGATCGCCGACTCGCCGTCCGCCTGCGCCCGCCATCCGAGCGCATCGATGTAGTTGGCCTCCACCCGATTGAAGTCGTCCTCGGCCTGAGCGTATTCCATGCCGAAGACCGCGTCCGCATCGGTCTTGCCGTACACATGGGCGATACCCCAGTTGTCCCGGTAAATGGTGACGTTCCTCGCCTCCTGCCGCCAGCGGCCGAGGTCGGTGGCGCCAGCCGTGCGCGCGGCCGACGGCAGCGCGCAGCTACCCGCGGCGACGAGGAGGAGTACGGCGATGACGGGCGATCTCTTCACGGCTTGCAACTGAGCTTCCTCCTGGCCCGCGCCCCTTTGGCCCGGCCACGTGCATGAACTGAGCGGTACTGAGTTTACGTCATGCCCATCGTTACTTGACAGAGACGACGGCAGGCAACTTCACTCACCGCGCGGAGCGCACGACTCATCGACTCGCAGCCGGCGCAGGCCCGTGCGGGCTGGCCCCTGCAAGCGCCACGAGGATGACCGGGTGCAATGCGGGCCGGATGCGACCGGCGCGTCATTGACAGCACCGGCATTCCGATCAAACATGCAGGACCCGCGCCATTCCAATACATCAAGCGGAAAACCCTTTCGTAAGGAGGAGCCGTCGTGAGATTCCCTGCCCTCTCGATTTCCCTGTTCTGCGGTCTGCTCGCGGCCGCCTCCCTGGCGAACGCCGAGCCGCCACCGGCGCCTGGCCCCGTGGTGCTCAAGGCCGCCCATATCTTCGATTCCGTTTCCGGCAAGCTAGCCGACAATGGCGTCGTCGTGGTACAGGACGGCAAGATCGTCGGCGTCGGCGCCGACGCGCAGATCCCCGCCGGTGCACGCGTCATCAATCTTGGTGACGCCACTCTCATGCCCGGCATGATCGACTCGCATGTGCACCTCAGCGACGAGTTCGAGGACAACTGGTACAAAGGCTTCTATCAGAGCCTGATCCGGGTGCCGGCCGAACAGGCGCTCTATGCCTCGCGATACGCAAAGGAGACCCTGGATGCGGGATTCACTAGCGTGCGCGACCTGGGCTCGACGTACTATATTGCCGCAGCGCTGCGCAACGCGATTGATGCCGGTGTGATCGACGGTCCGCGGATGATCGTCGCCAACTACGCCATCGGATCCACCGGCGGCCACGCCGATAGCGACCCGCTGCCGCCGAACGTAACCAAGCCCTTCGGCCCCGATCGCGGCGTGTGCAACGGGCCGGACGAATGCCGTGCCGCGGTGCGCTACCAGATGAAGTATGGCGCCACGGTCATCAAGTTCATGCCCTCGGGCGGCGTGCTCTCGCTGACCGATCCGGTGGATGTGCCGGAGCTCAGCCAGGCTGAGATGGATGCCATCGTCTCCGAGGCCCACGCCTGGCACCGCAAGGTCGCCGCCCATTGCCACGGCGATCTGGCCGCCAAGATGGCAATCCGCGCGGGAGTGGATTCCATCGAGCATGGCACCTTCCTCCGGGACGATACGCTCAGGCTCATGAAGGAGAAGGGCGTCTATCTGGTGCCGACGCTCTACGCCGGCTACTGGGTGGGCCAGAGGGCCTCGAGCTATCCCCCCGCGATCCGCGCCAAGGCGCTGGCCGCCGCTGCCCAAGCGCAGATCATGTTTCAGCACGCCGTGAAGATCGGGGTGCCCGTCGCTTTCGGCACCGACTCGGCGGTGGAACCCCATGGCACCGATGCGCAGGAGTTCTGGCTGATGGTGAAGAACGGCATGACCCCGGCTCAGGCGCTCATGTCAGCCACGGCGCACGCTGCCAATCTCCTCTTCGGCAAGCGTGAGGACGAGAGCTACAAGCCGCCGGTGGGAACCCTACAGGTGGGCAAGTACGCCGACATCGTGGCGCTTCCGGGTAATCCGTTGCAGGACATCCACGCCACCGAGCACCCGGTGCTCGTGATGAAGGGTGGCGTCATTTACGTGGGCCGCAAGTAACGTCGCCTCGTGCTGAATTGGGGGGGTCCTGCTGGAGTACTGCGATTGACCCACCTCCGATGTAATTCTCGAGCCTCACTCCGAAAAGCCAGCCGGCGCAAAGGAGATGATTCCATACTCGGCATCGTAGGTGACGAAGTGATCGAAGAACACCTGGATGCTGGTGTTGGTCATGATTCTGCCGTTAGCGACTGAAGCATCCTGGATCCGGTTCCAGAACTCACCGCCGGCGATGACCGAAGTGGCGGGCAGATCGGCGTTCGGGGGGGCGAAGCCAATGTGCGTGCCGGACCTGACCAGCTTGATTCGATTGCCGTGCAGCGGGAGAAGAGAACTCGTCACATTGTGAAGCCATGGCACGCCATTTCCCGTATCGAACGAGATGATGAGGCAGGCATCTATCGGCTCCTCGTTGACGAACAGGCAGGCTTTGCCCTGTTTCCACTCTGCGCGTGAAGATCCGTTTGTCTTGATCAGGTGGAACACGGCAGCGCCTTGTGGCGCATGACCCCCGAGGATCAATTCCCCGCTGCTCGGGGTGAGCGCGATGCTATAGACCTGACCATAGCGTCCCGGCAAGCTCAGAAGCGGCGGCGGCGCGACCCCCTGTCCGTGTATCACGCCCGCGAGCCCCGCGCCGAAAACGCCGTAGCTGTGCATGTCCTTGAAGCTGCTCACATCGGGGGGCTTGCAGCCAGAGGGCGCCGAAGGGGCGCACTGCGCCGATGTCAGATACGCGATCGGGACAGGTCTGGCCGTGGCGAGCGGGCCGATCTGCAGCGTGGCATGGCACATGACTCCGTGGAAGATCATCCGCGCCGGATTGCCGTAAGTCACGCTGGTTGCAGTCCGGGTGCATCGGATCCCGGTATTGCTGCCCGTGAAGCTGACGTCGGCAAATACGTGCAGTCCGGTCGAGCCGGTATCGAATTCGAAGGGAATCAGTGCCAAATTGCCTATGCGGACTGCTAGGCTCGCCTTGTACGTGCCCACGGCGGTTTCCGACACGGTCAAGGGCACATGAATGGGATGTGGCCCAGTCTGCGCGTGCGCCGCGACAGCGGCAAATGCGAACAGCCCGAACAAAACCGCGGATCGTAAGGGGCGCATTTCGAGTCTCGCTTTCGTGATGGTCTTCATGCTGCGGTGCCCGCTGCGGGCATGTCGACTCGCTCACCGCAAACTTGGATGTGCCGAAGGAGCCGTTCGGGTTCCAGTAGTCATGGACGTTGAGATTGTGAATGAGTCGCGCCGCGTTTGGGACATCAATGCCGCGCCCGGCAGAGCATAAGGCAGCAGGAAGGAAAGTCGTGCCAGCGCCAGCGCGCCGCTGGCCGCGCCCCCGATCCACGATTTCTCACTCACCTGCAGCCTCGGTCCCGAGCCAAGGCGCCTCCGGCCCAGCATGAGCCGAGGATAAGCTCCGTACCTAGGTACGAAGTCAAGTAATGCGGCGTCCTCATACGATCGCCAGCCTTGCCGCCGCCACGGGCGTACATGTAGAGATGATTGGCGGTGGAGCCCCCGGGGCCTCGTCGGCTCGGGCATGAGCTGCAGCCGCTGGGTTTGTGAGAAAGGCCGCAGTGTCGGCAGGTCTGGGCGACGTCCCTGGGCAAGTCACTGGCCGGCCGTAAGAGCTTCAGGGCGCCATGCGACCAGACTGGCAGAAAAGGAGGCTAGTATGGCCTTGTTCAGCCTAGACGCGAAGAATTATCATGTCGCCCCCAACGCACCTGCCTAGGACGATAGTCTATGTGTCACGTGTCGCGTTTTGCACTGTGCATCATTCTGGCCTCAGTTGCAGGGGCATCAGCTGCCAATGCGCAGACACTTACCCGGGAATTGGAACCGTTGGGCATTGCCGCCGGTACCTGGTTGTATCACGGCGTAAATGCAGCGACAACGTATCAAAAGGCCGGTAATTGGACGTGGTTGGAGAGCTGTGGATGGTCAGCCAATAGCGCGTTCATGGCCTGCAGTTTCACGATGAACGGGCCCGACGGCCTCCAGAAGTCTCTCGCCATCAGCACGTACAACGACGTTGACAAGAGCTATTGGCACTACGAAGCGTTCACAGACGATGGCGCTAAACCTTTCATTGCGCGCATGACCGTCTCAGACAACACTTGGACCTACGACGGCAATGCCGGAAAGACGAACTGGCACATCATCTATCACTACGACTCGGCGACGAAAGTAACGCTTCGCATCGAAGAGTCCACGGACCATGTCCATTGGACCACCGTGGCGCACGCGGAGGGGCGTAAGCAGCGTTAGTGGGGCGCGCTCGCGTCCCACCGCCGCAGAAATGACGTACTGCGGGCCGTGTAAGCAGCCCGGCTTTGGATAGACCTCTCTACGAGACGGACATTTATTTACTCACTCTGGGTCCGGGGTCGCGCTCCTTTCCTCCCGCATGCGGGCCTGGAAGCGGCGTGACTTGGCGTTGTTGCCGCAGACGGCCATGTCGCACCAGCGCCGGCGGCCTGCTTTCGAGCGATCGAGAAACAGCCACGAGCAGTTGCCGCCTGCGCAGATGCGTAAGCGATCCAGGGGCTCCAGCAATACGCTTGCGACGAAGCGGTAGGCGATCAACGCGGCAATGAGGTCGAGGTCTGCTGCACCCGCGCGCATCTCCAACCGCACGCCGCGGGCCTCGTAACGCAACTCGTGGGCGGCGACACCCGCCTGCCAATACCGGCTCAAGACGTCCAAGGCGCTCTTGGGAGGTCCCTTGCCGAGAATCATCGCGGTAATGACGGCGAATAGCGCCTCGCGCAATTCCTTCGTGCGCCGCAGCGCCTCGCTCGCTCCCGCGGGGTCCGCCTGCACCCTCCTCTGCAGGACGTGCAGAACCTTGTCCGGCAACACCTTCGCATGGCCTGCCCACTCGAGCAGCCGTGGATAGCCGTCGAGCCAGTCGCGTGGGACCTGGTCACGGCCGGTCACGGTGTTAACGAAATCCAGCACCGCATCGCCGCCCACGAAATCCTTGGGCGCGAAGACGTGAGGCTCTATAACCGGATAAATAGATTTCACAGGTTGACAACCTCTGCAACCAGTGTAATACTTTTTACAGGTTTCCGAGGTGCGGCGTCCCCATGACAACGACACGGCGCGCAGTCGTGCAGGCACCACTCGCGGCGTTGGCGGCGCTTGCACCTGCAACGAAGCTGTTTGCCCGGCAAAGGAAGCCTCTCAGCCTCATTCTTGCACCCAGCAACCTGGGATTGCGGCCTCCGAAGCCGGGACATCAACCCGGTACCTGGCGCGCCCCGCAGGCTCTGATGGCGGCCGGCCTGGCATCTGAGGTAGGCGCAAGCCAAGTGCTTCCGCTCGAGCGTCCCACGTACTCGTTCGCAGCACAGGCCGGGACGCCCGTCAGAAATGGTCGTTCGATCCGCGACTTCTCGCTCCTGTTGGCAAACGCCGTGCGTGGCATTTTGGAAAAAGGGGGCTTTCCCCTGGTCATTGGTGGCGATTGCAGCATTCTGCTGGGTGGCCTCTGTGGGCTGCGTCTTGCGGGCGGCCAGGGTCTGGTGCACATCGACGGCCATAGCGACTTTTATCAGCTCGGCGCTCATGAAACGAGCCCCGGCGCGGCGGCTGGGATGGACCTCGCGCTGGCGAGTGGCCGCGGGGATCCGCTGGTGACGAGTCTACCGGGAGTGGCTACGCCCCTTGCGCGCGACGAAGATATCGTTCAGATCGGCGAGCGCAATGCCCCGAAGGATCGTGATCGGATTCCGGGGACCGGCATTATGCAGATAACGGTAGAGCACGCTCTTGCGAACGGCATTCACGCCGCCGCCTCGAGTGCCATTACGAAACTCGAGGCCGCCGGCATCCGGCGCGCCTGGGTGCACGTCGACCTCGACGTGCTGGATCAGAAAGTAATGCCTGCGGTGGATTCGCCGGGAAGCCCTGGATTGAGCTTCGCGCAACTTTCCGCTCTGGCTGGCGCGCTATACCGCTCCGGGCGGATCGCAGGAGCCGACTTCGCGATCTATGACCCGGAGTTGGATCCCGATCGGCGATACGCGCATCCCATCACCCAGTGCATTGTCCGTGCCGTCCGCGGATGACTGTGTTGGTCAGGTCGAGAGAGTCCGATCATTACGGCGAAGAGGAACACTCAACATGCGCACTCTGTTACCCACCCTGGCTCTGCTGATACTGGCCGGCTCAGGCGCCTCGGCAGCGCCCGCCGCGAACCCCGAGCAGGGGAGCCACCGCCCGGATCAGGCGCTGCTCGATCGCCTCATCGGGACATGGGATGTCGACTACACGATCTACGACGATAACGGCTCCGTCAGGCACTACCTGGGCACAGCCGTGTACCGGCGGATACTTGACGGCGCAGCCATCCAGGAGATCTGGTCGGACTCACACGGCCGCAGTACGCAACCTTACGGCACGACCCTCGAGTTCTACGACGGCAAGCGTGGGCGTTGGACCGCAGTCTGGGTCTATCCCGAGCAAGGCATGTATTACTCCGTGAGTGGCGGTGAGATGGGCGGGCGCATCGTGCTCACAGGAGAGGATCAGAAAGGGGTGATGCAACGCTGGTCGGATGAGGACTTCCGCGGCAACTCGTTCATCGGTCGCTTTGAGGTGTCGAAAGACCACGGCAAAACATGGCGGCTGGTGGGAGTGAACCACATGCAGCGTCACACGGCACACTGAGCGCGACACCGGCCGAGGGCCACTCGCCGATGCGCGCATCTGCCCTTGCCGGGGGGTGCGCCGCTGCGCAGATCAGGACTCCTGCTTTTCGCCGGTGCCGCTCGCTGTAGTCTTCCACTGTGTTCCGTCCGCTGATTCCTCGAACATCACCGCGACCCTGTCGGCGGATGTGAATTTATAAACGATCCGCTGATGAACGGACTTGCCCGCGCGCGTCTCGGACCAGGATTCGGTCCGCGTGTTGCCGTCGATCGCCATTCTCGAGGCGAATGGCTTGCCGGCGGACTCTCCGCTGTTGAATATTTCGTAGTGCCAGAACGTGCCGCCCTTGCGATCGTACGTATCGATCACCACCGAGTCGACGTGTCGCCCGCCCCAGGTATTGGAAAAGCTGCACAGCATGAACACATGGTTGTCGGACCAGTGACAGTCCTCGTGCCAGGTCCAATCGCTCGGACGCGCGTCTTTCCCCCCAAGGGAATGCCCGTGATACACCCAGCGGCCGGCTGATACTTCGAGCTGGTGGAGCGCGGCGCCCTCGGCGGACGGGGCTTCCGCCGGTGCCGCGGTAGCCATACACGTTGCGAGCAACAGCAGGAATCCAGGCAGAAGATGGCGGCTGTTCATCTATGAGATCCTCGGCGTCAGAATCCAGAGCGGCGACGCTCACGAGCCTCGCCGGGCGAATGCCCGAAGCGACGGCGGAACGCCCGGTTGAAATAGGACAGGTCGTTGAAGCCGACCCCATACGCGATCTCGCTGATGCGAAGATGATCGAAGCGCACGCTGAGCAGCTTCGAGAGCGCGCGCTGCAGCCGCTGCTCGCGGACGAACGCGGTGAAGCTCGTACCTTCGCTTTCGAACAGCATACGTATGTAGCGCGGACTCAGCCGGTACCGGGCCGCAACAGCGCCGAGCGAGATTTCGCGGTCGAGATCGCCCAGGAGGTCGGACTTGATTGCCTGAAGGCGTGCTGCCCGCATGCCTCGGCCCGCCGCCCTCTCCTCGGCCTCACAGTTGGCCCCGAGCATCAACGCAGCCAGATCGTAGATGTGCGCAACAGCCAGCGGCTGGAGTGCTGACGCACTCAGGCCGTTACTTGCATGCAGCGCATTCAGATAATGCCGAAGGAGCTGCAGGATCGGCGAGTTGCCCGGTATGCGTCGGCCGCAGGCCGTTCTGACCTCTTTCAGCATCGGTATGAGAGAGCCGCCCGGAAATTCGAGAGTCGCGACCGGTCCGCCCCGAGAGGTGGTCAGGCTTCCCGCATCCGCGCCCGACAAGGCGATCGCATCCCCCTGCTCCAGGACCACTTCGCGGCCAAACTGTTTTCCGAGGGCAGCGCTTCCGAGGCTGAAAATGAGTCGGTCATGCCCATCAGCGAAATCCGAGCGCAATGCGGAGCGGTGTCCCGAGAGCATCCCGAGTCCCGGCACTCTCGTCAGCGTGGCGTCGATCTCGAGCGGCTCGTCCGGAGAGGGTACTACCCGGATACCACCTCGGCCGAAGGTCTCGCGAAATCGCGCGACGCGGTCGCGCTCCGGCCACTCAGCGGTGCAGATGGTAATGACTCGAGGAGGCTTTGGCGCCTGAGGATCGTGCGTTGTACCGGCCACCGGTCACCCCTGCTGAATGACGGCTACTCTAACGCGATCGCTTCCTCCCTGTCCAAGAGCGCTTCCGCACCGTCCAAGACGCATTCCCGCCGCTACGGTAAATCCGTGGGCAGGCAAACTGCGTGGGGTCGCCCAATGGCCACAGCTGTCCTCGATGCGTCCGCAACCGCGGGACGGTCCGACCGACTCCGTGAACACTGGTTTTTCTGCGGTATGTCGGTGCTGCTCGCGCTCGTGGTCCTCATCGGCTTCGCCCGCACCTATTTCCTGGCGGGCCTCTTTCATGCGAGGCCGCTGCCGTCCCCGATCGTCCATATCCACGCCGCGGTCTTCACCAGTTGGATCGCGCTGCTCGTCCTGCAGACGTCGCTCGCTGCGAGCGGCCGAGCCGACATTCATCGACGCCTCGGTGTCGCAGGTCTCGTCCTTGCGCCTGGTATCGTCACTCTCGGCATCCTTGTCGCGAATGAGATGCTGCGGCGTCTCTGGGCAGTTCCCGGGTTCGACGCCGGCGCAATTTACGCCGTGGCCCTCAGCGAGGTCCTCGGCTTCGCCGTTCCCGTGACCCTTGCTTTCCGATTACGCCGGAATCCGGCATTCCACAAGCGCCTGGTTCTGATCGGCACCATCGCGATGATGACCGCGGGCTTTGGCAGATGGCCGGTGCATTTCCTCCTGCACAAGCCGCTCCCGGCGATGATGGCGACCTTCGGCCTCTTGCTCCTGCTCGCGCTCTACGACCTGTTGGCACTGCGCCGACTTCATCTCGCCACGGCGCTGGGCGGCCTATGGGTCGTATTCATCGAGCTGACTGCCGTCGCCGTCGGCCACACGGCCGTGTGGCAGAGCCTCGCAAGGTACTTGCATTCGGCCGGCGTCTGAAACGGTGGCTCAGAAACCCGGCCGCCGCTCGAATCAGGCGCTGGGCTGCTGGTCGCACTGCAGCGTGTCGACGATGACCCAGTTGCCGGTGCTGGCTGGCCGCGAGTAGTCGACCTGAAAGTGCCCGGCGCCCTTGCGCTCGAATACGAACCGATCCGATTGCTTTGCGTTGGAGTCCGGCGTCCACGTCAGTCGCGCGCCGTCCCAGCCGGGGGAAGTGTAACGGCGGATGCCTGAAGCGTTATCGAAGACGTAATTGTCGAAGCGCCTGCTCGCGGCATCATAGCGCCACATCTCAACGGCCTGGTAGCCGAAGGGAGGCAGGTCGACGTGCCTCATGGTGAGCCAGTGGCCGAGCAGCTCGGGTGCGAACCGCTCCGCCGAAGCGATGGCCCTGCCGTTACCCGGAAACCGGCCGTGACACGACCAGTTGCCCCGGAAGAATGCGAATGGCTGCAACTCGTCCGCCAACACCGGGTGAGCCGCATCAGCGGCCGCCGCGTGCGGACGAGGCTTCAGGAACGTATCGAGCGCCGCCATGGCCGTCTCATATGGCGTTGGATCGTAATGCATGCCGAAAATGGTATCGACGTCGAGGTGTTCGCGGGCTACGGCGTTGCGCAGCTCCAGCAGATACTCGGGCGTGAACCACGTGTCCTTCTCATCGGGCGCGAACAGATCGCTGCTGTACAACAGCTTGTAACCGGGAAGATATACCATCATCTGCCGTTCGCCCGTCTCCGTGCGGTACGGGATCAGCTCGAGGCGGTTGACCCCATCACCCAGGCTCATCCTGGTGGCGACCAGGTGCCATCTCGGCCTTCGCCGGTTTCTTTGCAGATCGTCCGGCATGAAGGTATGCGGCGCATTGAACAGCCGGGTCAGTACGGGTCGGTCGAGGTCCACGGCATAGATCGGGATGCCGCGCGCAACGTATTCGCGCAGGCCGCCGATGTGGGGCCACGAGTCCGAAGTCGTGATCACGGCCTTTATCGGCAGGTGCGGGAAGCGCCGGCGTGCCTCATCCATCACCTTGATGGAGTAATCCGATGAGAGCGGCCCTTCCAGCACGACGATGCCATCGCGTTGGCGAACGAGATTCACGTTCCACGAGCCGGGGATATGAAGAACACCGGGATCGACTTCGGTTGCCGGTTGCCCCGGAATACCGAGGGGAAGGTCTGCGATCGTGCGTCGGTGCGTCAGGATTTCCGCGCGGGCTTGCGCGGGGATCGCAACCTCTCCGGGCTCGACTGGCGGGTTGACCGTCACCGAAGTAATGCTGACGTCGGACTCAGGCAATCCGTTCCGCTCTGTCGTCCATTGCCGCGGATACCGCAATCCGTTCGGCTCCAGCGACCACATACCGTAACTGATACGCGTGGTGACGTCACCCCAGACACTCCAAAACACGTCGTATGGACGCGGGGCGGTCCATTCCACCATCTCGGGAAGGCTGGTATACGCGTTCAGGTACAGTCGCACCGGATAGCCGTGCCACGTAAAACCAACCACGTGGTGGCCATACCCATGCAACTGCGCATCAGGCAGCGAATGCAGATCGGACGCCGCCAGCGCCGTGGAAAGCACGCGCAGTGGGCCCAAGGCGAAATCCTCTTCGGCTTCCTGCAGATACCTGAACGATGCCCGCGAATATTTGCCGTCCGCGACCTGTGCGACCGCCCCGCCTGAGACGATGTACGTCGGATAGACAGGCGCGCCATCCCATTGCGGGTGCTGCAACCACCATTGTGACGAAGAATACCCGCGATGTTGCTGGGTGACGCGCTCGCTGTCACTGTCGAAATCCCGGATCACATCGAGCTCCATGTAATCCTGCCACCATGGTCCCTCCGGTCGCAGCGACTGCTCGAGCATGTTGCGGTGGCCGACGGCCTGCAGCCGCAGCGCGTGCACGGAGCTCACCACGTCCTTACCGCCCATCGCGACAAACGCGGCCGCCAGCTCCCGCGAGGCATCTTCGGCGCCGGGTCGAGCGTGGGCGACCGGTCCCGATCCTGCGACGAGGACTGCGGACAAGGTGAGAAGAGGGAGTGAATTTCTCATGAATCGGAAGCCAGGTTTTCGAGTGTGTAGGACCGCTCCTCACCTTCGAACCTCTGTCCCGTACTGGCAACCAACGTGACGTGCCGTTCGACCAGGATTTCGTCCGCGATGATTACCCCTTCGCGCACCGTCGTGTAGCCGGTCCAATGCGACTCGCCGGGCACGACTCGTACATCGAGCGTCTTGCCGGCGGTCGTCGTGATCGTGATTTCGTTCTTGTAAGCATCGTCGGATGAGGGACCGATTCCGCCGCCTTCGCGGGTCAGAGTGATCACGCGATTGAGCGGATCGAGGCGCAGGACACGCACGCGCTCGCTTCCCTGCGGACCGATTTCCCACGGCTTCGCAATGGCCACGGCCCACGATGTGCCGACGCGAACATCCTGCGGTGCATTGCCCCAGAGGTAATGGTTGAAAATCGTGCCGCTGGTCTGATCGTTGACGGTGCATCGGTCGTTCCAGCAGTCGGTGATGCCATCCTGCAGACGCCTGTGGATCCACTTTTGGGGAGGCCGGCCGTCGTAAATGCCTGAGCCGTTGAAAGTGATTTCGCTTCCGCGGATGGCCGTGACGACCTCATTGCCCGTACCGCTGATGCGTTTGACTACATCCTGAAATCCGGGACCGGTAATGGCTACGGCCTTCGAGAACACGGACGAGAGGCTCTCCCCGACTTTAAGATGGGGCGCCAGATACGCACTGCTCGGCTCGGCCACGGCGGCCGGAGCGATGCATGCCAATGCACAGGCGGCGAGAGACAGACTCGGGATTTTCATGGCGTGTCCATGAGCGGCGGTGCCCCAATGGCGAGGGGTAGCGTATACGTGTCAGGACCTCGCCACTAGACAGCAGTTTACCCCGCAACTGCCCTATTCGACGGCCCGACTGGCCGGAGCGACGAATCGCCGCTGCCGCCACTGCGTGGTCGCGTGCGCGGCGACTCAGGAGGCGCCGTCCCGCAGGGGGATTCCAGCTTCGCGCATAGCGGCACGCTCTCCGGCCCGTTCCCGTGATGCGCGCGCGCAACATTCTGGCGCTATTACTATGCTCTTCTATCAGGAGCAGTTGCGTTTTGCAATCAGTTACACTAGGATTTCTGTCGCTCGCAAAAAAGGGCATTGAGGGGCGCAATGCGTAAGCTGAAGATTGAAAGTGCCGACGTGATGCGGATTGCGATCCAACAGGAGATCGCGCGCAGCGAAGAATCCCGCTACGACCACCGGCTCCATGGACTCCTGCTGCTGGCGGCGGGCCACTCCTGCCGCCAAGTGGCAGGAATTTTTGGCGAGGATGACACCACCGTGCAGCGCTGGGTCCGCCGCTTCGAGCAGGGTGGCCTGTGGGCGCTACGGGAAGGCAGGAGATCTGGGAGGCCGCGCGCGCTCACCCCGGAGCAGTGGCGCGACCTGCAGGCGGACCTCCGCAAGCGTCCGCGGGACCTTGGGCTGGGAGCGACGCTCTGGGACGGTCCAACGCTTTCGAAGCACCTGAATTACCACTACGGAGTGGAGCTCGGGGTGCGTCAGTGCCAGAGGATCTTCCGCCAAATGGGCTTTCCACCCCGCAAGGTTGGTCCGCAGGCCGCATGACTCGGGGCGCTGCTCTGCGCTGCACAAATATACCTACAGGCTTTCGGGAGCATATGATGTCGAAGAACACGATTCTGCGTCGCGCCGTCCGGCTGGCGCTCGCCAATGCCGCAGCGGCCTCCATGGCGCTGCCGGCCATCGCCACTGCAGCGGATCAGGCGACACCCGCCCCTTCCGCTAATCCGCCCGCACCGCAGGCCGCCGCAGCAACCCCCGTGGCCGGCCCGGCAGGGCCGGCGCCGGCTCTCCAGGAAGTCGTGGTCACAGGCTCGCGCATCGTGCAGCCGGGACTGAGCTCAATCAGCCCGGTCACGGCGATCAGCGCCAAGGACATCGCCAGCCAGGGCGTCACGTCGGTCGAGGATGTGCTCAATAACTTGCCGCAGGTAATGGCCGATCAGGGCGCCATGTCCTCGAACGCGGCCACTGGCACCGCGTCGGTCGACCTGCGCGGTTTGGGCGCGCAGCGCACTCTCGTGCTGGTCGATGGCAAGCGGATGATGCCCGGCCAGCCGACCAACGTCGTAACCGAAGCCAACGCAGCCGACCTTGACACCATTCCAATCGCGCTGGTCGAGCGCGTCGATGTGCTGACGGGCGGCGCGGCTGCGGTATATGGTGCGGATGCGGTCGCGGGCGTCGTCAACTTCGTCATGAACGATCACTTTCAGGGATTCGAGATCTACGGCAACGCCTCGGGGTACGAGCACGATCAACACGAAAACTATTGGGGCGCGTTCGCTCCCGCGCACAACTACGGGTCATCCCCGAGCTCCACTCTGGACGGTGTCACCAAAGACGTAACGATGATCCTCGGCGGCAACTTCGCCGATGGCAAGGGTAACGCGGTCGCCTACGTCGGCTATCGCCGGACCACTGCGGTGCTCGAGGCGGCGCGCGACTTCAGTCGTTGCACCCTGGCAACGTCCCACGACACCTCCGTTCCGGGTACAGGCGCACCTCAGTGCAGTGGTTCGAGCAACAGCGCGACGGGACGCTTCTTCAGCGCGGGCTTCCAGTCGAATGACCCTACAAATCCGCTATCTGCGGTGCCAGCCAGCTTTCCCTCGTCTCTTACCGTGAACCCGACCACGGGTACGTTCATTCCGTACTCGAGCGCAGTCGATGCATACAACTTCGGCGCGCTCAACTACTACATGCGCCCGGACGAGCGCTGGAACGCTGGCGCCTTCGCACATTACAATATCGATGATAATCATCAGGTCTACAGCGAGATCATGTTCATGGACGATGACTCGGTGGCGCAGATCGCCCCTAGCGCCGCCTTCATCGGCAGCGGCACTGGCACCAATCCCGTCACCGGAACACCGGACGGACAGTGGGCGATAAATTGTAACAATCCGGACCTGTCCGATCAGGAAGCCACCACCTTCGGATGCCAAAGTCACAGCCTTGCTTTGAGCAACACGCAGACGGTGCAGATACAATTTGGCCGTCGAAATGTGGAGGGCGGAAACCGCCTGACGGACACACGGCACACCTCCTATCGCTTCGTGCTCGGCAGCAAGGGCCAGATCAGCGAGAACATGTCGTATGACGTGTATGCACAGGAAGGCGTCACGCTGCGCGATGACCTGTCGACCAACGATCTCTTGAAGTCCTCGCTACAGAATGCGCTCCTTGCCGTGCAGGATCCGAAGACCGGCAAGACCGTGTGCGCCGCCAACGCTAACGGCGGCAACGGCGCACCAGGCTGCGTCCCGTGGAACATCTGGGGTACGGGTCCCGTGGACCCCGCGTCGGTTGCCTACATGCAGACACCGGGTATCATCACCGGCTCGGCAGAGGAGCGGGTCTTTCATGCGGACTTCACTTCCGATCTCACTAGCGCCGGTGTAAGGCTGCCGTCCGCGAATACGGGATTGGGGCTCAACTACGGAGCGGAATACCGTGAGGAATTCATGAAGGTCGTGCCCGACAGTGTCAGCCTATTGGGCAACCTCACCGGCACGGGAAGCCCCACCCCGTCGTTAAATGCGGGATATGGGGTGAAGGAGGCCTTCGTCGAGGCGCGTCTGCCGCTCATTGAGGACAAGCCGGGTATCAAGGAGGTCTCGATCGATACGGCGTACCGTTACTCTAAGTACGACGTCGGGTTCACCACCAACACTTACAAGCTCGGCATCGACTACTCACCCACCTCCAGCATGCGCTTTCGAGGCGGTTACAACCGCGCGGTGCGTGCACCCAACATCGCGGAGCTGTTTGGTCAGACAATTATCGCCTTGGACGGCACGGCCGATCCGTGCGCCGGCTCATCTACCAGCTCGGCGGCATCGGCAACCATCGCGCAATGCCAGCGGAGCGGACTCTCTCCGGCCGGATACGGAGCGTTTGGCACGCCCGGCAACCCTGCCGGTCAGTACAACGGCCGGGTTGGGGGTAACCCGAAGTTGAAGCCGGAGGTCGCCGACACCTACACGTTCGGCATCGTGCTCACACCGTCGGCATTGCAGACCTTCAACGCCACGTTTGACCTGTTCGACATCAAGATCAAGGACTTGATCTCGAGCTACGGTGCGAACCTCATCGTCAAGCAATGCGTATTCGACGACAATCCGCAGTTTTGCTCGATGGTGCACCGCGACCCGTCGGGCTCGCTCTGGTTCTCTACTCAGGGTTATGTAGAAGATCCGTTGGCCAACTTGGGATTTGAGAAGGAGGCTGGCCTCGACGTCTCCCTCAACTACACCCAAGGCATGGGCGCGTTCGGATCGGTGCGCTTCAATCTGATCGGCACCTATACCGCCTCCTTCATCACTGAGCCGTATCCGGGCTCGGGCGATTACAACTGCGCGGGCTACTTCGGTGCCACCTGCGGCAACCCGCTGCCGAAGTGGCGCCACACGTTCACCGCGAGCTGGGCGACCCCTTGGCGCGGGGTAGGCCTGCAGGCGCGGTGGCGCCATATCGGCCGCACCGAGGTCGACCTGGCCAATCCCTCGCCGCTGCTCTCGGGTGCCTTCGGCGCACCTATCCAGTGGATGGGCAGCCGCGAATACCTCGATGTGGTAGCCTCGGATCAGATCTTCGGCAATGTGTTCCTACAGGTGGGCGTGAACAATGTGCTGGACAAGGACCCGCCGATTATCGCCACAGGCTCGATCCCGCCTCCATTCTTTAACGGCAATACCTTCCCTCAGGTCTATGACACGCTCGGGCGGTTCGTCTTCGCGAATCTAAAGATCGACCTCTAGTTGACGTCCCCCTTTAGGCGACTTGCGACAGCGGGCCACTCGGCCCGCTGTGCTTCTCCGGTCCGGCCGATCCACAGACCGAGGTGATCAAGATGAAGCTTCCGATTTGCGCCATTCTCTTCCTCAGCGCCGGCGCGAGGCTCGCTCAGGCCGGCACACCCCCGTATCCGAGCATGGCCCCGATTGCGCAATATGAGATGAGCCGGGATCAGGAAATTGCGCTTGCTCGCAGCGCCGCCCCCGCGGCGATCGCGAGCCATGCGGAAGTGTTGGTCCTCGGCAAGAGCGGCTACGAGACCGCGGTCAAGGGCACCAACGGGTTCGTGTGCCTCGTGGAGCGCTCCTGGGACCAGAGCTTCGACCACCCGGAATTCTGGAATCCAAAGATCAGAGGCCCCGAGTGTGACAACGCGCGTGCCGCACGCTCCGTGCTGCCAAACTATCTCGAGCGGACTCGGTGGGTGCTAGCCGGCGATTCCGTAGCCGAGATGCGCGTCCTCACGGAGAAGGCCTGGGCAGCCGGAAGACTACCCATACCCGAGCCTGGCGCCATGGCCTACATGCTGTCGGAGGGCAGCTACCTGAGCGACTCTCCTCCCGGACCGTGGCACCCGCACATAATGTTCATGATGCCTCCTATGCAGGACACCGAGTGGGGAGCGAACGTAGCCGGATCGCCGATAGCAGCGGACCTGACCGGCCACGATTCCATGACGTACTTCTTCGTGGTCGTACCCAAGTGGTCGAACGGTAAATGGGCGTGGCCGCACGCGGCCGGCAGCGGGCATTAAGGGCGGCGCCCCCGGTACGGTGCCCCAACCGGCACAGAGCCTCAAGCCCTGGCGGGCCGTCCCGCCTTATTCGCTTTGCGCGCTCCCTTGCGCGCGGCCTGGACCGCTTCGAATGCCGCCTGCAGTTGTTGCGAAACGGATGGGGTGTCCTTCTTGTGAGTGCGGGCACGGGCTCCCAGATGCCGCTCGCGCAATTCGTCCATGAACGCTTCCCACATTTCAAGACCGCCGTCAGCAAGCAACTCTGCACGGATGGCAAGGTCCTCCCGCACCGGCAGAAACCTGACGCCCCACGCTCCCATCTGCGCCAGGATCGGCACCAGAGAGATGCCCTGCTCGGTCAGGCTGTAGATGGCCTTCTGCTTGTGCGCCGGATCGTCAGCTTTGGTGATGATCCCCTGATCGAGAAGCATCTTCAGGCGCTCGGCCAGGATGTTCGAGGAGATCCCCTCGTCGGACTGCGAAAGCAACTCGCGGTAGTGGCGCCGGTTGCCGAACATCATGTCGCGGATGATGAGCAGGCTCCAGCGATCGCCGAGGACTTCCAACGTCAGATTGATGGGACAGCCGGACTTGAGAGCCTCGCGCACACTCCGCCTCGAAACCGCTACTGGTCGCGAGTATGCCGCCGCCTGGGCTCAAATTGCAACCACTTCCAAAACACAAGTGAGGCCTGCTGGCGGCCGGCCCGGTGTCCGGGCGCATAATTCGATTGCGGGCGAATCATCCCGGCACCAGCAGCGGTTACAGTGACGCATCCGAACGCGGAGGAAGAGAGATGGGAATGCGTTTGACGTCCCTCGTACCCCTGATGATCGTCGCAGCAATGGCTGTACCGATGAGCTCGCAAGCGCTGGATGCCGACTATTCGCACTACGTCTCTCCGTGGAAAACGCCCTGGAGTTACCAAGGCCCGCGTGGGGCGGCGCATTGGAGCTCCCTGGACCCGGCATACGAGATCTGCAATACCGGCAAGGCGCAGTCGCCGATCGACATCCACAACGCCCGCAAGGCACACCTGCCGCCGCTGCGATTCGAATACAAGAGCGAGCCTGCCAGATACGTGATCAACAACCGGTGGACGCTCCGGGTGAACTACCACGACGCTCCCGGTACCGGCAGCTTCCTCGTGATAGGCGACAAGCGTTACCAGGTCATCCAGTTCCACTTCCATCATCCGGCCGAAGAGACCATCGACGGCAAGCGCTACCCGATGATCCTCCACATCATGAACAAGAGCAGCGACGGACAGGTCGTCGGGGTCACCGTACTGCTAAAGAAGGGCCGGGCCAACCCGCTGTTTCAGAGCATCCTGAAATATGGGCCGGCTACCGAGGGGCAGGTGGCGGTCCCCGGGCTCGATGTGAATCCGGCTGCAATGCTACCGCGTGACAAGGCTTACTACCGATACATGGGCTCGGTGTCGGCGCCGCCGTGCACGGAGGGTGTCCTCTGGATCGTGATGAAGACCCCGGTCGAGGTCTCACAGGCGCAGATTCAGGCATTCGCCAAGCTTTTTCCGGACGATGCGCGGCCGCCTCAGCCGCTTAACGGACGCCTCGTCGAAGAAAGTGACTGATCGCAGGCGGCGATTGCCCGGCGCAATCCGTGCGCATCAACGCCCTTGCCCCGAGGTTTTCCCGAGACGGCTGGGATTCGGACATCGTGAATGCGGCGGGCCTCGATGTCGTTCGGCGATGGCTGGCCGCGAGAGACCTTAGCCGGTAAGCTGCGGTGCTTGCATGGGTGCCACCCTTTGCGCACCCAGCTGTCGCGTCAACGGCGGCAATCTGCCGACAGCGGTGGCGTAGGTGATCGCAATTGCCAACACGCAGAGTACGATCAGGATGAAGAGCGCGCCGCTCTCCGTTGCCTGTTGACTGCCGACCCAAAAGGCAGGGCCTGTTTGCGTGATCTGTATCAAGGCCGGATCGTACCCGCCTCCCGTCGTCGATAAGCCTACCAGATAGGTCTCCGTCCAATCCCATGCGCCGTGAAACCCGATCGCGAACCACAGCGTGCCGGTGGCGAAGCGGAATGATAGGAACATGAGCGAGATCGTCATCACGGAGATGACGAACGCTGCGTTGAAGCCGCTCAGAGTGAAATGCAAGAGGCCGAATATGATCGACATCAAAAGGGCTGCAACCCAGACCGGCATCCGCTCGCCGAGCGTCTGGAAGACGTATCCTCGAAAGCCCAATTCCTCCGAGACGCCGACCCCCAAGGAAGGCGTCAGGCATAGGATCGCCCACAGGACCTTGCTCACGCCACGATGCATGCTCGTATCGATCCTGACGAAATGCAGCCATCCCAGCTCGTACTCAATCGCCGCGATGATCAGAATCAAAGAAAGCCCCGCGAAGCCCCCCAATGCCAACCGCGACAGCTGCAGCCGCGGCAGAGCCATTCCCGACCAAGAGCGCTTATTGAGTTTGACGCGCACCAGCCATGTGATCAGGAGAACGCCCGCAATCCAGACGATGCCATGAAAGAGCGGCGATATGCCGGGCCAAGTGACCCGGCCGAGCCGCTCGCCTCCGAACGCTGAGAAAAGGAATACCGGCGCAATGAGAACGATGTAGAGCACGATCCATGCAAGCCCGATGGACACCGAAACGAAAGGTTTCGCCTCTACCGGCATGATAGGTGCGTCGTCTTGCATGGAATTACCTTATGGGATACGCGAGGCGATTTGAGTCGGGGTCGTCGACCTAGAGATCCGCGTCCACGGTCAGCGTGTAATTGCTTACCTATAGCCGCGCGTCAGCAGGAATTTTGCGCCCGCCTCGAATGCGGCAGGTCCGGGTATTGCAAATGAAAAGGCATCGGCCAGCCGATCGGTGATGTTGAAGGCCAGACACACCGCCAATGCATCCTGGATCTGCTCCCGGGACACGCCCTCCGCAAGGAGAGTGCGCATATCATCGACCGATACCTCGTGCTCACGAGTCAGCTTATCCAGCATTCGCAGGGTCGCTCGCAATGCGGAGCTGAGGGGGGCAGCCTCCAGGTCGGCGAGGGTCGCGGAAACCTTGTGGCTGTCTCCATAGGCGCGGACTGCCACTGCCGAATGCGCTTTGACGCAGAAGCCGGTCCCATTGGCCGCGGAGATGACCGCAGCCATGAGCTCCCGATCGCCAACCGACCAGGCCGAGGGCCCGCGCATCGCCTCGTGCGTGAGGCGCTTCATCGGCTCGCCGTAGAAGTCGGGGCGATAGCTCACCAGCTTCACGGCGTCGACGACCGGGTGACCCGAAAAGATCCGTATGGCGGCAAACACTGCCTTGGTGCGCAGGGAGTGTGCCTTGTCGAGGACGGACAGGCGCATCAGCGATCCTCCTGCGCTGCGGCTTCGAGCGCCCTTAGCGCTCGCTGATATTGACGCGCCGCCTGGCCGACGGCGCTGCAGACCGCGATCTCGAAGACCTGGTCCTCGGTGAGACCGGCAGCGCGCAGGCCGTTGAAATCGCCGTCTGTGATATCGCTGCAATGCGTGGCGATTTTGTCGACGAATGCGTCGAGCGGCTCCTTCAGGCCGGCGTTATCGTACGCCGCCTTCCGCTGGCTGCGCGGAGCCCACCCTTCGCCGTCGAGAATTCTTGCGACGAGGCTCGCGTGTGCTTCGAGGATGTCGGTCATTTACACCCCTTGCCACAGCGTAGACGGCGCGTGCGGCCGTCCATGAGCGTAACCATGAGAGCTCCGTGAATGCACGGAAGTAGGTAAAACAAATCGCGGCGGCGATCGAATGCTATCAGGCTTCAGCATCGCGGTGGGAAAGATCAGCGGCCCCTGTAGGGAGTACTATCGTGCTCCAGCCGTGATTCAGGGTCTCCGCGGCGGAGATGTACAGAGCCGTCATCCCGCCAATGAGCCCCGCGTAACCGTTGATGAGGCCGAACAACTCGAGTCGTGTCCAATAAAGAAGGCAAAACCCCAGCATCGCTATCCAAACCGACAGCAGGTTGAGCCATCGCGCCCAACCGGACCGGAACGAGCTCAGCCAGACGTAAAAGAAGAACACGGTCCAGAGGAGGAAGAACCAGCCGGCAGTCAAATGGGTGTCCCGGGCGGCGATGTTGTGCACCGTCAACGCAAAGGCCACCCCGCCCGAGAAGATGAGCGTATCGATGACACGGCCGTAGAAGAGGTTCAGGATCGCACACACGCCCAGTACCAGGCAGCCGAGAGCAAAGCCGGTCGCGCCAGCCAGACTGCCGCCCGCGGTGGCGAAACCGAGATCGCCCAGGCTCCCGAGCACGGACATCATGCCGAGACACATGAAACCCATCGTAGTGACGGGAATGACCTTATTGTTCATGAGAGTCTCCGCGGCGGGCGTCGTCGCCTCGAGGACGGCACGTTTGGGATCTATTCTGATCTTGAAACAAGAGCGGTCTAGTTTCAAGAGCCAGATTGACTGAGAGCACTGTGCCGATCGCCAGGCGCCATTCCTCGACCATGGCGGGCTAGCCCGATGACTTGCCGAGACCGCGGGGATCCGCGACGTCGTGAATGCGGCGAGCCTCGATGTCGGTAAGGAGATCCTTCAACCAGGCGCGGTCGAGTCGGCGCTGCCTGTCCAGGTGCCGCAGCAGATAGTCGCCGCCCGTCGAGATCACTGCGCTCATCTCCTTGCGGATCGGGCCGAGCTTGGCGATGAGCTCATCGAGGCGCGTGATCTTGCGGCGGACCAGATCCTCCAGGATCGCGGGGTCGCACAGATGCAGGAACAGGAGCGGTCCGTACAGCGTCTGTGAGGCTGGCCCATCGTCCTCGAACTGGGCGTAGAGCTGCCGGAGGAATTCCGCTTTTCCCTCCGGCGTGACTCGGTAGACGGTACGCACACCGCCGCGCGCCACTCGCTCCCGGCTCACCGCCGCGATCAGCTTCTCCTTCTCGAGCTGGCGGATGGCGTAGTAGAGCGTCCCCACATCGACATCGGTGTAACACTCGATCATGGCGTTCTCGAGACGGCGCTTGATCTCGTAGGGGTGGAAATTCCCCCGATGCAGCACCCCGAGTATCAACAGGCTTGCCTTCATAGTTTAATTAGACTATCATATTTAAACTAATCGACTGCGGAGGTGCCCCATGTGGCGGACGGTCGCCGGCGTTGCCGCCGGGTTCGTGGCTTGGGTCGTGGTGGTAACGATTCTCAACTGGGGCCTGCGCCTGTGGCTTCCGGGATATGCGCAGGTCGAGCATGCGATGGTCTTTACGCTCACGATGAAAGCTGCGCGTCTCCTGATCGCAGCGCTCACGTCCGTCGCGGCAGGCGCAGTGGTCCGCGCCATCGCGCCTGCGAGCCGCTGGGCGCCCTGGATCCTGGGTCTGCTGATGCTCGCTCTATTCGTCCCCGACCACATCCAGCTCTGGACCCGGTTTCCGGTCTGGTATCACCTCACCTTTCTCATCACACTGGCGCCGCTCGTGGTGCTCGGCGCGATGCTCGTGCGGCGCGGCGATTCGGCCGTCGGCGGCGATGCCAGTGCGGCTTGAGAGGCGCGGGCAAACTCACTTGAGATTGTCGGTGCTGCGGATGAAGGCGGCGACGTTATCGTGCAGTTGCTTCAGCGCCGGCAGGTGCAGATACACCATGTGCCCGGACTGGTAGTAGCGGTACTCGACGTTGTCCTGCAGCTTCTGCGGGATCGGCAGGTGGTGCATCTCGAACCAGCCTTCATAGAAAGGCGTCGAGACGTCGAAGTAACCCCCGTTGATCATCACCTTCATGTCGGGGTTCTGTTTCATCGCGGTGGCGAGGTCAGGCAGTACGTTGGGCAAGGCGATGATCGGCCTGTCCGCTCCGGGCGGCTGGTGCCGGTAATCCCAGCTCGTATAGATCGGGATACCGGGTTTGTAGTGCAGGTCCTGTCCGTAATGCAGCTTCTCGTGCGCGTAGGTGTTGAAAGCCGACACAAATGCCGAGCCGATGGCGGCCATCAGCGGATCGTACTCGCTCACCTTGCTGAGCGGATCGAGAGTCGGGCCGGTGAACCGGGTGTCGGGCGTGCCGGTAGTCAGGTCCTGATCGGCCAGCAGCTCCTTCTGGAAGGCGCCGTACTCGATACGCAGATTCGACTTCAGCAGATAGGCGAGCGGCAACCCGGTGTAGCCGTGCAGCTTCTGCGCGATCGCCTGGCGCTGCGCGGGCGCCAGGCTGTTGCCACGCATCAGCGCCAACGCGTAATCGGTCGTGGCGAAATGCTCGACCTCGCTGAGAAACGCAAGCAGATCCTGCGGCTGGCTCGGCAGCCTGTGGTGATACCAGGCAGTGGCCGCGTAGGTGGGCAGAGCGACGACATACGGCAGATCGACCGAGGGATTGACCTGCGGATCGTCCGGCATCAGGTCCCAGTCGAGGATGCATGACAGCAGCATCACGCCGTTGAGGTCGATGTCCTCCTTCTGCAACGCGAGCGGCAGGCCGGCGCCGCGCATGGTTCCGTAGCTCTCGCCGAATATGTACTTGGGCGAGTTCCAGCGGCCGTACGCGGAGAGGAACTCGCGCACGAAGACTGCAAACGCGTGCAGGTCCTGATCGACTCCATAGAAGGACTTCTCGGCATCCTTGCCGCGGATGCGGCTGAAGCCGGTACCGGGCGCATCCACGAAAACGAGATCGCTGACATCGAGCAGAGTCTCGTCGTTGCTCACGGTGCGGTATGGCGCGGGCGGAATGTGCCCGTGATCGGTGATCAGCACCCGAATCGGGCCGAAAGCGCCCATGTGCAGCCAGATCGAGGACGAGCCGGGGCCGCCGTTGAAGAGGAAGGTGATCGGCCTGTCGGCCGCCGCAACACCGCTCTTGAAGTAGGCGGCGTAGAACATGGAAGCCTCGGCGCTCGGGTTCTTGTCGTCATCGGATGCAGCGCTTTCGTTCCACCCTTGCGCGTGGACTACGAGCGTGCCGGCCACTGCCCGATAATCGATGTGCGATCCGCCCACGGTGACCGAGCCCGTAGAGCTCGTTGCGGTCGGCTGGAAATCCGCCGTCCGGCCTTTATCGGCGGCGCGGGCGGCGCAGAAGCAAAGGCTGAGCGCGATGGCGAGCAGAATGTGCCTGTTCATGATCACCTACGGCTTGTTTCACAGGATAATACCTTAACGAGACTCCGTATTGGTGCCGCATGCAGCCTCAAATCCAACCGCTGGCTGGAATCATGATCCTCGATCTGTCGCGGGTTCTCGCCGGCCCGTTGGCGACACAGAATCTGGCCGATCTCGGAGCCGACGTCGTCAAGATCGAGAAGCCCGGAGAAGGAGATGAGACACGCCGTTGGGGACCTCCATTTGCGCATGACGCGAACGGAGCCGATGGGGATGCGACCTACTTTTTCTGTTGCAATCGAGGTAAGCGCTCCGTGACGGTGGACTTCACGCGACCGGAAGGGGCTGAAGTCATCCGCCGGCTGGCGGCTCGTGCCGATGTGCTGGTCGAGAATCACAAGGTCGGCAGCCTCGAGCGGTACGGACTCGACTCCGCCGCGCTGAGATCGCTGAATCCGCGACTCGTCTACTGCTCGATCACCGGCTTCGGCCAGAGCGGCCCCTATGCCGACCGGCCCGGCTACGATGCCCTCATTCAGGCGATGGGAGGACTGATGAGTGTGACGGGCGAGCCGGACGGCAATCCTGGTGGCGGTCCACAGAAGGTTGGAGTGGCTGTGGTGGACCTCATGGCCGGCTCCTGTGCCACCAGCGCGATACTGGCGGCACTGCTCGCGCGCGTGACGACCGGCCAGGGCGCCCACATCGATATCTCCCTGCTCGACGTACAGGTCGCGGCGTTGGCGAATCAGGCCACTGCCTGGCTCATCGGACGGTGCCTGCCGCAGCGGCTGGGGAACAGCCACCCATCGATCGTCCCGTATCAACCGTTCACGTGCGCCGACGGTGAGGTGATGCTTGCGATCGGAAATGATGGTCAGTTCGCCGCGCTCTGTCGCGCGGCTGACCGGCCGGAGCTCGCCTCCGATCCGCGCTTCCGCACCAACGCCGGCAGGGTCGTGCATCGGGAAGCCCTGCTGACGCTGCTGAGTCCGCTTCTCGCCGGTAGGGCCTGCGCGGAATGGGTGCTGCTCGGCAAGAGGCACGGCTTCCCGTGTGGACCGATCAACACGATCGATCGTGTGTTCGACGACCCGCAGGTCAATGCTCGCGAGCTCATCAGGGAGCTCGAGAGCCGCCGGTACGGAGCGGTGAGGACGGTCGCGAATCCCATGCGATTCGACGGCCGCCCGGCGGTATCGCAATTGCCGCCGCCGGAGCTTGGCAGCTCGACGGTGGAGGTTCTATGCGAGCATGGCTTCTCGAGCGAAACGATCCGCGACCTGCAGGCGCGCGGGGTCATCTAGCCGCAGCGCCTCATTGGCAGCGCGAGGGGTTATGATCGTGCCTCGCACTCTGCCGGAAAGCGCTCATGAGAACTCTCGCCCAACTCGCCCGTGATCTTCGCGCAGGCGCGACCAGCAGCCGCTCACTGGTGGAAGAATGCCTCGCCAGAATAGCCGACACCGCGGGCGAGGGGCAGCGTACCTTCGTCAAAGTACATGCCGACACGGCACGAGCTGCAGCCGACTGTTACGATCGGCTGCGCGCTCACGGAGCGCAGCCCTCGCAGTACGCCGGCATTCCCGTGTCGATCAAGGATCTGTTCGATCTCGCCGGCGACGTCACGACTGCAGGCTCTACGGTCCTGCGTGATCAACCGCGTGCCGAAGCGGATGCGCCCGTCGTAGCGCGGCTGCGCGCTGCAGGCTTCGTTCCGATCGGGCGCACGAACATGACGGAGTTCGCTTACTCGGGACTCGGCGTGAACCCGCACTACGGTACCCCGCTCAATCCCTTCGAGAGAGCACGTCGCCGCATTCCCGGGGGATCGTCCTCAGGCGCCGCCATCTCCATCACGGAGCAGATGTGCCACGGTGCGCTGGGAACCGACACCGGCGGCTCCTGCAGAATCCCGGCTGCGTTCTGTGGCATCGTCGGATTCAAGCCCACGGCTCGCAGGGTGCCGCTCACGGGCGTGTTCCCGCTATCCCAGACCCTCGATTCAGCCGGCCCGCTCGCGGCCAGCGTGGAGTGCTGCGCCATCCTCGATGCATTCCTGGCGGCGGAGCCCGCACCTGCTCTCGATAGGAGAGAAGTGCGCGGGGCGCGGCTTGCAGTGCCGCAGCGTTACGTGCTGGACGACCTCGATGCACACGTGGCACGCACGTTCGAGCGCGCACTCGGTGAGCTCAGCCGAGCCCGCGCCGACCTCATCGAGCTACCGCTGACCGAGCTCGGTGAGATCGCCCGCATGAATGCCAAGGGCGGCTTTCCCGCTGCCGAGTCCTATGCCCTGCACCGGCAGCGCCTGGATACTCAACGCGCACAGATCGATCCGCGCGTAGCGATGCGCATCCTGCGCGGCCGGGAGCAGAGCGCCGCGGACTACATCGATCTCTTTCGCGCCCGGAGCGATCTGCAGCAGCGCATCGCCGGGCACCTGGCGCCGTTCGATGCGGTCGTTTTTCCCACTGCCTCCCTCATTGCTCCAACGCTCGCAGAGCTGGAGTCCGACGAGGAGTACATCCGCCTCAATCTGCTGGCGGTGCGCAACTCGACCGTGGTGAATCTCCTCGACCGCTGCGCTATCTCGATACCCTGCCAGGAAGCAGGCTCGGCCCCGGTGGGACTCACGCTGATGGGCCCGCACGGGGGGGACCGTCCCCTGCTCGCCCTGGCCGCGGCGGTCGAGGCCCTGATCTGCCCGAAGCGGGCCGGAGCGTAAGCGCCGAGGCGGGGTACCCCATTGCAACCATTCCGAGAGATCGGGGTTCTAAGGGACACGCTACGCCTGGAACCCATGCCATGACCCTATCCACAGCCCGACTGCTCGTGATTCTGACCGCAATGCTCGGCACCTCGGTGGCGCTCGCAGCTGAGAGGACTTATGACAAGCGACTCGACGCTCCGCCGGGTGGCCACCTGACGTTCAGGAGCGATGTAGGCTCGGTAACACTCGTCGGACGTGATGCGTCCCAGGTCGTCGTCCACGCCGACCTGGAGGGCTCGGAATCCTTTCTGTCACGCCTCCATATCAGCGCAGAGCAAACTCCCACGGGCGTAACGATTTCGGCCCGTATGGACCACGACGGCTGGCACGACTGGTTCAATGTCGGGTTCACCCGCGTGCGGTTCACCATCGAAGTGCCGCGAAATTATCCGGTTGATCTGCGTACCGCGGGCGGCGGTCTCGACCTGCGGGATCTGAACGCCTCGCTACACGCAGCCACCTCCGGCGGCGGCGTCCTCGTCCAAAATATTGCGGGCGCGGTGGACGTACACACCTCCGGCGGCAGCATCGATGCGAAGAGCCTCAAGGCGGGTGCGCACCTGGACTCTTCGGGAGGCGGCATCGACGTTACGGATTCGAGCGGTGATCTCGACATCCACACCTCCGGCGGCAGCATCCACATCGAGAACGATGACGGGAAAGTCGATGCCGACACCTCCGGCGGCGGCATACGAGCGCAGTTGCGCTCGAATCAGGGCATCAGCCTGCGTAGCTCCGGCGGCTCCATCACCCTGCTCCTCCCGCAGGGGACGCATGGATCGATCGACGCGGCAACCAGCGGGGGCCGCGTGACCTCCGAGTTCCCCCTGAGCTCGACTCAAACCACGGGCGACAGTCACCTGGTAGGCGCCATCGGCGGGGGCGGTCCGGCGATCTACCTGCACACCTCCGGTGGCAGCATCCGCATCGCGCCGGCCGGCTGAGGCAGCGACCTACCGGTTGCCGCCGAACATATCGCGCAACACCGCGCCGGCGATTCCGCCGGCAGTGGCGCTCTCGACGCGCTGCCCCGCGCCGCCGAGATAGGGTGCAATCGCATGCGCGAGATTCGGCACCGTCAGGGTCTGCAGCCAGACCCTGCCGGGTCCGGTGAGCCGCGCGACAAAGAGACCATCGCCGCCGAAGATCGCATTGGCAAATCCGCGCATGAAGGCGATGTCGAAATTCACGCTGTCCTGGAACATGCCGATGTGACCCGGATGGACCTGCAGCGTCTCGCCCGGAGCCAGGTCGTAGGTCACCACCTCCCCGCCGAGCTCCACCCATGCAGTGCAGGGACCACTCAGGCGCTGCAGCAGAAAGCCGTCGCCGCCGAAGATCCCCGCACCGAGGGAGCGCTGAAACCCGGTCGCGAGCTGCAGCCCTTCGGTGCCGCAGAGAAAGCCGTGCCGATGGATCAAATACGAGTGTCCGGGCGGAACATCGACCTGCAGGATCGCGCCCGGGACCTTCGCAGCGAAGGCCACGACCCCTCGCCCGGCCGGCGCCGAATACTCGGTCATGAAGAGACCGCCGCCCGAAAAGGCTCGCCCGATCGCGCCCCATATTCCGCGCGCTCCCGCCGTGTACGCGGTCGTGCGCATCTGCACCCCTTCGGTCATCCACGAGAACTCGCCCGGCTCGGCGACGATACGATCGTTCGGCTCGAGGCCGATCTCGAGGACAGGCATCGTGGTGCCTTTGATCTGCGATTTCATTGCTTGCGGCTCCGGACTGTCTCGGCGCATCTGCGGGCTGGGCGCTCGCCGCGCCGAGTGTAGTTCCGCGCAACGCCGGCCACAACGCTGCCGATGCTCGGGCGCCCACCAGGTTCGTCGCGCAACCGCTTGTAACTACGGCCGTCACGCGCGACGATCGGGATGCCCCTGATTTCGCGCCACCGGACCATGAGCACACTCGATATATCCCCCGAAGAGTTTCGATCTCTCGCTGCCCGGATCACGGACCTGGCAGCCCGCTTCCTCGCGGCGCTGCCGACATTGCCGTCATACCCCGGCGTATCCGGACAGCAGAGCCGTGAGCGCTTCGGCGAGCCTCTGCCGGAGAACGGCATGAAAGGAGCCGCATTGGAGATGCTCGAGGACGTCGTGGCCCTGTGCCGTCCCCCGTCCCCACGCTTCTACGGTTATGTCCTCGGGTCCGGAGAGCCCGTGGCCGCGCTGGCGGATCTGCTCGCCAGCGTTCTCAATCAGAACGTGACGGCCTGGCGCTCATCGCCGGCTGCCGTGGCCATCGAGAAGCAGGTGATCGAATGGCTCGCCACGGCGATCGGATGCAGCGGCTTCGGCGGGAGCCTCTGCGGCGGCGCCTCGGCCGCCAACCTCATGGCACTCGCCATGGCCCGCGAAGCGAAGCAGCCGGCAGCGGAGAGTGGCGCTCGAGCCGCGACCGTTTACGCATCGAGCGAAGTGCATATGTCCATCCCGAAGGCAATGTCCCTGCTCGGCCTGGGTCGCAACAACCTTCGCCTGGTGCCCGTGGATGAGTCCTGGCGGATGGACGTCGGAGCCTTGCAGGCCGCCATCGCGAAGGACCTTGCCACCGGAGACGAGCCCATTGCAGTAGTTGCCACAGCCGGAACGGTCAACACGGGCGCCATCGATCCACTCGAGTCGATTGCCAGCGTGTGCCGGCAGTACGGCCTCTGGCTCCACGTTGATGGCGCCTACGGGGTGCTCGCGGCGATGGCGAGCCCGGAGCGGTTTCGCGGGCTGGCGCTCGCCGACTCTCTGTCGCTCGACTCGCACAAGTGGCTCTATCAGCCGGTCGATTGCGGGGCCTTGCTCTACAGGAGCCCGACGGCAGCGCGAGCCGCGTTCTCACATACAGGAGAGTACGCCCGCACGTTCGGGTCCGACCCCCTCGAGTCATTCGCATTCTTCGACGAGTCGATGGAGCTGTCACGACGCTTCCGCGCCCTGAAGCTCTGGCTGTCCCTGCGCTATCACGGCGCCGAAGCGTTCCGCGCGGCCATACGCGCGGACTTGCGACACGCGAGCGCTCTGGCCGACAACGTCCGCGCCACCGCAGAACTGGAGCTGCTGGCACCCGTCGGGCTGAGCGCGGTCTGCTTCCGCTATCGCGCCGGCGCCGCCCGCGACCTGGACCGGCTCAACGCGGCGATCCTGAAGCGGATCATCGAGCGCGGACGCATCTATCTCTCGAACGCATCCATTGCGGGGCAATTTGCCTTGCGTGCCTGTTTCGTCAACCACCGCACGACCGACGAGGACGTGGCCGGGATCGTTCCGGAAGTCCTCGCCGCCAGCCGGGACATCCTCCAAGCTTGAGCCTGCGCTGCGCCCTGGGCTTTCGATTACATCTTCTCCGGCGTTCCTAACATCGCAAGAACCATAACAGCGCTGCAGGGAACATAACCACGCATGGGCGTGCGTTGACCCGATTCAACAACAGCCCGCCGCCACTCCAGGCTCAGGCTCAGGCTCTGGCCGAGGCGGAATGAGGAGAAAATCCAGAAGGCGCGTCGACTCCCAATCTGTGGAGGGTGAAATGAAACACTCGTCATTTCGGCTGTCACGGCTCCCTAGAATTGCATCCGGTCGTCAGTGGCTGGCTGCCGCGATGTGCGCAGGGATGGGGCTCATCGCTGCAAACGCCCGGGCTCAGCTCGCGCCAAATCAGACCGAGGGGTTCGGCAACGGCAGGCTGATCACTTGCACCTACCTGCAGAACTTCGACTGTGTCGATCAGCCGCTGCTCGATCTGGACTTCGATGGGAGGATGGCCCAATCGGACCCCAAGGAGATGCAGACTCCCATCTGCCAGGCCGTTACCGAACCGACGCAGGACCCTACCGGAGGAGATCTCAAGCACACGGCACATCTCTACGTCCTGGTGCCGACGTTCGGCAACGACAAGCTCCCGCATGGGCGCCATGCCGGGGATGTAACTCCTGACGAACCGCTATAGCAGGGCCTCGATCGCCTTGGTGATCCCTGCCGGATCGAGGCCCTGATAGCCCATCTGCTGCCACAGGCCGCCGGAGCCCTCTTTGTGGGTGCCGATGTGATCGTAGCGCCCCTTGAAGCCGGCCTGCAGCAGATAGCTGCCGAAACGGCTGCCGAGGCCGGTCCTGACATTCCACCCTTCTACGACCAGCACGAAAGGCACGCCCGCCAGAGTGCGCATCATCTGCGGGTCGACGAGATTGACCGTCGGCTTGTTGATCAGCCCGATTTTGACGCCCCGCGCCTGTAGACCAATGACCGCATCGAGAGCGCGGTAGACCGTCTCCCCCATCGCCACGACATAGCCGCCGCCGGCCGGGGCTTGGCGCACGATGTCGTCTTTACCGGGCTCGAAAGGCTTGCCCTGATACAAGGGCTTGCCATCCTCCCCGAGGATGTCGGGCACCGCCGCCCGGGTGGAGAACACGAAGCGCAATCCGGGATCCTTGAAGATACGCCTGACGCACGCGCCGAACTGATGTTGGTCGGCCGGAAAGTACAGCCGTGTGTTGTCGGCGCCGTGCGCCGGCATCAGGCCACCGTCGGCATACATGCTGTTGATGCCGAAATGACAGGTATTGTCGGCCATGTCATCGACGCCGCTATGGCTGAAATGGGCGAGCACGTTGGCGAAGTTGAGCCGCGCCATGGTGATCTCGCTCACGCACATCTCGAGAAAGGCGCTGAAGGTCGCGTACACGCCCTGCTTGCCCGGGACGGCGCCGAACCCTGCGGCCGCCGAGTAGTTGCCGCGCTCCATGATGCCGCCGCGAATGAAGACCTCGGGGTGCTTCTTGCGGACGTGGTGCAGACCCTGCGAGCCCTCGAGGTCGTTGTCGAACACCCGTACGCCGGCCAGCCGCTCGGCTTCCGACATTCCGTCGAGGAGCTCATTGATGAGCTTACCGAAATCATCGCGGTTCTTGCCCGCACCGCTCGAGCCTTTGAACGTGAGTGGGCTCTTCGCAGGTTTCGCCGCCTTCAGCATGGCGATCGCCTGCTCGTAGCCGCCGCGCGCCTCGAGATAGCGGATGGCCACCTCGGCCTCCAGCACCTCGTGCGACTTGGGACTGCCTTCTGCGCCGGCGATGCCGGGCGCCATGGGACGCTTGACCACGAGCGCGTGCGGCCGCTGGTCCGAGAACACGCGGCAGAGGTCGATGTAGAGCGCATCGAGATCCTCGCCCATGGTGGTATCCGTCTGCAGGCCATACCCCGAGAGAGTGCGCGTCAGGTCATAGCCGACCATGTACTCCTGGGGATGCCCGGCGATGGTCACGTTGTTGTCATCGACCAGCACCTTGATGTTGAGCTGCTTGCCGACCGCGAGGCGCGCTGCCTCGGCGTTATCGCCTTCCATCTGACTACCATCGGAGCCGAGGAGAATGACCGCCTTGCCGGGGTTGGCCATGGCGACGCCGTTGCAGAAGGCCCACATGTGGCCGAGGCGGCCCGAGGCAAACTCCACGCCCGGCGTGAGCCCCTTCTCGGGATGTCCCGGCAAGCCGCTGTCGTACTCCCGATAGTGCAGGAGTCTCTCTGCCGGCAATGCCCCGTTGAGCACACTGAGCAGATACTGCGTCGCGACGCGATGCCCGGCCTCATCGTAGAAGATCGGTACGATCGGTGCGCCGTTGGCAATGAAGGCGCGGAGGATCGTAACCTCGGGAACCGTGTCGTACGCCCCACCCGTATGACCCGAGAGCCCCTTCGCGCCGGCGAGCGCCGTGAAGAACACGATCGCGTCGCGACAGACCTGGATATTGTGCTTGAGCGTCGTCTTCTGCGCATCGGTGAGCGTGGTGACGGCGGGATCCAGCTCGAGCGGCTCGAGCTTGCGCAGGTCGATGGGAAACGTTTCATTGGCCATGGAGAGATGCTTCCGTAGTGGCGCGGTGGCGCGAATGCCCTGCGCTGAATCGCAGGTCTCGTACCAGCACGCGAGGATCGAGGGTCCCCTGAGGGCCGGGACATCCTAGCAGAGCTCAGCCGACGCTTTGAAGGGCACTAGGGCAGCTCGCGCACCCAGATATTCCTGAAGCTGATCGGCTGGCTCGGGTCGCCGTGCGCCTGCAGCTTGATGGGCGCCTCGTCATAGGCCTTGTAGAAGGGCTTGCCGATGTAAAGAGTCTGACCCTTCAGCTCGAAGTGGTCGTCGACGAGTACGCCATTCCAGAAGACCGTCGCATAGGCGGGCCGCTTCAGACTGCCGTCGGAATTGAATCGAGGGGCCGTCCACACGACGTCATACGCTTGCCAGCGACCGGGTCTGCGCGCCGCGTTCGCCAAAGGAATGCTCTGCTTGTACAGGCTTCCGGCCATTCCGTTCACATACGTGCTGTTGCTGCAGGAATCCAGGACCTGGAGCTCATAACCGCCGTCACCCGGCCCCGTAGACGCCAGAAACACTCCACTATTGCCGCGCGCCTGACCGCTGCCCGTGACATTGGCCGGAATCCTCCATTCTATGTGCAGCTGATAGTCCCTGAATCTGCGCCGGGTCTCGATGTTGCCCACGCCGGGCGCCTTGTTCACCACCATGGCTCCATCCCTGATCAGCCAGCGCGCCGGAGTATGGTCCTGCGCGGAAACCCATTCGTTGAGATTCCTGCCGTCGAACAGAATGATCGCATCCGACGGCGGAGCACCCAGGGTCGCGCCCGGCGTCACGACCGGAGGGACCGGGCTCCAGGCTTCGGTGGCTTGCGGATTCGGCGGGCCCGCCTCCTGTGCTGCAATTGCCGGGCCGACTGCAAGCAGGGATGCAATGACGATGAGCTTCACGGGGTGGAGCGTAGCGGAAGTCGCGGATGCCGGCGAGCTTGCCAGGCGGTGATCCCCACTATGGGCGGAGACTGATGTGGACGAGCCACCCCTCTCCGGCCAGCATTCCGGCAGACACGCCGATGAAGGTCCCCATGATGACATCGCTGATGAAGTGCCAGTCCCCGACCACGAGGAGCGCCGCCGCGAGCAGCAGCAGACCCGCCAGCAGCCGCGTGCCGGCCGGGTAGAGCCTCATGAAGGCTCCCGCGAAGGCCCCTGCCAGCACCATGTGACCCGACGGAAAGCTGCTGCCCGCGGTACCCATCGCGAGATTGAAGCCGTGCCTTGCCCCGTGCACGACCGCGAGCGGGGTCGCGACCCCGAAGAAAGGCTTCAACACCTGATCGTTGACTTCATAGGCGCATATCGAGGCGAGACAGGCCACACCCACGGCTTCCCCGAGCCGCGACAGGTGCCCGCGCGTGAGGCGCGCGAGCACCAGTGTCAGGACCACGGCCGACTCCAGAGTCAGGATCACCGTAGCGCCGAGTGCCGCATTCAAGGCGCCGAAATGACGGCCGGCGCCCCAGACGTGAAGCGCCACCGGCACATCGGCCTTCTTGAAGCAGAGTGCGGCTGCCGCAGCGCAGGCCACGAACGACAGCAACCAGATCTGGAGCACTGCGGCAAAACGCTTGATCACGATGCCAACTCCTAACGGTTGCGGGATGCAGGGTTGCGCCTGCGCTTCGACGCTCGCGGCGCCTTCGGCAGAGCCGAAGCTCTCACGAAATCGATGAACGCTCGCAGCGGCGCAGGCACGAGACGCCGTCCGGAGTAGTAGAGAAAGGGCCCTGAGAAGCGCTGCCACCACGGCTCGAGCACGGGCTCGAGCGCGCCGCTCTCGAAGTACGGGCGCAACCAGTCATCGAAAAGGGAGATGATCCCGGTTCCGGCTGTCGCCGCCGCGACGGCGAGCTCGGTCGCCGTCCCCAGACTGACGAGCAGGGGTCCTGTGGGCTCGATGCGCACGACCTCGCCATCGCGCTCGAACTCCCACGGCTGCATCGCCCGGCCGTTGAAGCGGCCACAAAGGCACGCGTGCCGGAGAAGCTCGCGTGGATGCTGAGGCCGCCCGCACCGATCGAGGTATGCGGGCGCTGCGGCGAGCGCGAAACGCTGGCTACGCGGACCGATCGGCACCGCGATCATGTCCTGCTGCAAGCGCTCGTCATAACGAATTCCCGCATCGAAACCAGCCGCGAGCACGTCGACGAGACCGTCCTCGGCGACCACCTCGAGGCGGATATCCGGGTAAGCGGCCAGAAAGCGCGGCACGATGCCCGGTAATACCAGGCGCGCGGCACTCACCGGGACATTGAGCCTGAGCGTACCGGCAGGTCTATCGCGAAACCCGCTCACGACATCGAGCGCCGATTCGACCTCACTCAATGCGGAGCCGAGTCGCTCGAGCAGGCGCTTGCCGGCTTCCGTGGGGGCGACACTGCGTGTCGTCCGATAGAACAACCGTACGCCGAGTGTCGTTTCCAGCCTGCGGACCGCCTCACTGAGGCCGGAGGCGCTCTTGCCGCTCGCGCGCGCGGCATCACGAAAGCCCTGCGCACGGGCTACGGCGACGAACGCATTCAAATCACCCAGATCGGTCGTCACTGTTCGGGATTTCGTACAGCCTGTGTGGATTGTGCCTGATTATCGCGCAAGCGAACAGAGGATAGATTGTCGGCATCGTCGAGAGGAGATCGCTCATGTCCAGCATCGACAGGTCCGGCACATTCAGACTCGCGAATCGCACGGTGAAGCGGCTCGGCTACGGAGCCATGCAGCTCGCCGGGCCCGGCGTGTTCGGGCCGCCCAAGGACCCGGACCAGGCCTTGGCCGTGCTGCGAGAAGCGGCGGCGAGCGGCGTGAATCACCTCGACACCAGCGACTTCTACGGTCCCCACATCACCAATCAACTCATTCGCGAGGCGCTGCATCCTTATCGGAAAGACCTCGTCATCGTCACCAAGATCGGTGCCCGGCGCGGCGCCGACGGGTCGTGGCTACCCGCTTCGTCCGCCGGAGAGGTGACCCAGGCGGTGTACGACAATCTGCGCAATCTGGGCCTCGATGTCCTCGAGGTGGTCAACCTGCGCAGCATGGGCCGCACACACGGGCCGGCGGCAGGATCGATCGAAGCGCCGCTCAGCGCGTTGGCTGAGCTGCAGCGCAAAGGGCTGGTGCGCCATGTCGGATTGAGCAACGTCACACGCGCCCAGATCGAGGAGGGACGGCGGATCTGCGAAATCGTCTGCGTTCAGAATCACTACAACCTGGCGCATCGGGCCGACGATGCGCTGCTCGATGAGCTTGCGCGCGACGGCATCGCCTATGTGCCGTTCTTTCCCCTGGGCGGCTTCACCCCGCTGCAGTCATCGATCCTCTCCGATGTGGCGCAGCGCCTCGATGCGACGCCGATGCAGGTTGCCCTCGCCTGGCTCCTTCGCCGGTCGCCCAACATTCTGCTGATCCCGGGCACCTCTTCGCTCGCTCATCTGCGGGAAAACCTCGCCGCAGCGGAGCTGGATCTGCCGAGCGATGCCCGGCTCGCGCTCGATGGGATCAAAACGGATACCCGATCCCCGTGAACACCGCGGTCCCTTCATTGCCGTAGCCGATGTCGACGTACCCGACGACGAACGGCCGCGCGACGCCGCGGAATCCGACGCCGAAGACCTTGTGCAGCTCCGAAGTCGGCCATGCGCCGAGCCGCGAGAACACCCGGCCGACATCGAGGAACGGCGCCACCTCGAGATCCAGCCGGCTGGAGGCGATGCGCACCGAGCCGACTTTGCGGCGCAGCTCGACCGTAGCGGAGAAGGCGTTGCGGTCATAGAAACGCCCGGCGCCATAGCCACGCAGCGGTTGCCCGCCGCCGATCACGCTCTGCCCGCCACCGAGCGTGCTGAGTGCCCAGAATGGCGCGTGGTCGGCCTGCGGCATGTAGCGCAGGGCCGCATGAGCCGCCAGGATCGTGTTGTGCGCGATCGTCCAGAAGCCGCGCCCATCGATGCCTGCCTCACTGAACAGGGAGTCGTTGAGAAACCCATTCCGGCTCGCCAGTCCGCCGTAGACGACCCACTGCACACCGCGCGTCGGCACGACGATGTCGTCACGGGAGTCGTAGATGATGGCGAAGCGGTTGAGTACCTCCCTGGTCGAGTGCAAGCCGCGCACATTGGGGAAGAGCGCCTCAGTCGAGGGGATATGGGGAAGCGTTCCGGACAGCACGTCGACATTCCGTGCGAGCAGCGTGTACTGCAGCTGCCAGGCCCGGGTCAGATTGAAGCCGAACTCGCCCTGGACGAGCTCCTGCTCGTTGGTGAAATTCGTCTGGTCGCCGGCGGGCGTGTGATTGCCGATTCCGTAGAATCTCGGGGTGCCGTCACGGTCGTAGATGACGCTGAGATTGACCGACCAGCGCCGATCGCGCAGCCGGCCTTCCTGATACTGCGCATTGACGCCGCGCTCCACCCGTTGCTTGGCTTCCGCCGTGAGGGCCCATTGCTCGTCGGCGCTCGGATAATCGTAGACGCGGGCGTGCGCGCCCCAGCCGAAATACGTGTTGTGTATGATGTCAGGCGCAATCATCTGACGAATGTGCTCGTGCTCGTCCGTCTTCAGCCACGTGGGGATGATCCCGAGCGTCGAGCCGCTGTCAGGATCGACCGCGATCTCCGGAACCGGCAGGAAGGGCGCAGTGGCGGGATTGAGCCAGCTGAGCACTCTGGCGGCCGGGGCCCGTGGGGGTGGCCGCGGCACCGTTTGCGGAGCCTTCACCGCAGGTGGCGGCGTCGGCGGCTGCGCAGTGCGCGGCACCGCCGGCACCTGTGCCGTGGCCTGGCCCGGCATCAGTGTGGCGAGCGCCAGCGCCAAGGCCACGTGTGCGAGCGCCGCCGCGGCCCGGCCACGGAAGGCCCGCCAGGGCGTGCCGCTCACCTCAACAGCTCGCCACAGCACCCCAGCAGCCGATCGATGTCGGCCGCGGTGATCTCGCCCATGGTCGAGATGCGGAACAGCTTCTTCGACAGGTCACCCTGGCCGGCGTAGATCACGAAGCCCCTCGCCTTCAGCGAATCGTGCAATGTCGCGTAGGATAAACGCGTGGGCAGCCGATAAGAGCGCAGCACCACGGAAGATTCCCCGGGCGCGAGCGCGGCAGCGACTCCGAGCTCATCGAGCCCCGCGCGCGCGTGCTCCGCGAGGGCCGCATACCGCCCGTGCCGCTGCGGCCATCCCCCCTGCTCCGCGTGCTCCCGCAGCGCCTCGACGAGCGCATAGTGCGCGTGCACAGCTGGCGTGAAAGGCGTATCTCGCCGATCCTGCGCGGCCGCGAGGCGTGTGAGGTCGAGGTAATGAGCCCGGCTGACCGCCTGCTGCAGTGCACGCCGCCTGACGATGACGAATGCGACGCCCGGCACGCCATGCAGACACTTGTTCGCAGTCGCTGCCGCCGCAGCGAGTGCCTCATCGGCAAAACCGAGCGACTCGGCACCGAAGCTGCTGACGGCATCCACCAACATCTCGGCGCCATACTCGCGGCAGAGCTGCCCGAGCGGCCGCAGATCGTTGAGCCGGCCGGTCGTCGTCTCGTGGTGCACGACGGCGAGGTGAGTGAAGCGTGCGTTGCGAGCCGAATCGAGCCGCTGGGCGATCACCTCGAGATCGATCGGCTGCATCCAGTCGCCCGTGAGGCGCTCATGCGCAATCCGATATTGCGCGCAAATCCGTGCGATGCGCTCTCCGTACACACCATTCTCGGCTACCAACACCCGTCCGCCCTGCGGTACGAGTGTGGTCACCATGGCTTCCACGGCCCCGGTGCCGGATGCCGTCACCAGCGCCGCGGTCCATTCAGCCGGATCGAGCCCATACACGGCCAGCAGGCGTGCGCGAGCTTCGTCCTGCAGGTCGAAGAACTCGCTCTCGCGATGACAGAGGTCCGGTGAGAGGAGGCTGCGGCGCACTCGCTCACTCAAGGTGACCGGCCCCGGATTGAGCAGCAGCATCAGCGCGCTCCGATGTGCTCGAGCAAGCGCTGCTTGACCTCGACAGGCCCGACCGATGGCCGCGGCAGGCCCTGTGAGGCACCGGGTCGGATGAGGAGGCGCGCGAAAGTCGGTCCACCGGCCGGCGGTGCCTCGAGCCACGCGGCGATGCGCGCCGTGTCGTCCGCCTCGAGCGAGGCCGCGTACCCGCAAGCCGCTGCGACTTCGGCGAACGAGACTGACGGCGAGACGGTCGCCTGGCCCCCCGTCGAATCGTGCACGCCGTTGTCGAGCAGCAGATGTCGCAGGTTCGGTGGGCCGTAGGCGCCGAGCGTCGCCAGCGCGCCGAGCCGCATCAGCGCTGCGCCGTCGCCGTCGATCGCTACTACTTTCAGATCCGGACGGGCGAGCGCGAGACCGAGCGCGAGCGGAGCGACGCAACCCATCGAGCCGACCATGTAGAGCTGATTGGGGCGATCTGCGATCGCACAGAGCTCACGCCCGCAGAATCCAGTTGCGGCGAGTACGACGGTCGCTGCAACCGGCGTGTGGGCGATCACTGCTTCCAGGGCGGCCCGCCGCGAGGGCCGCTCCTCCGGAGCGTGCCGTGACTCCATGACTGCGGGCGAGCGTGAGGTGCCGCGGCTGGCCAACGCCTCTTCGGTCAGAGGGCAAGGGGCCACGCTACCTTTCGGCATCACCAGCGCGTAAGGCCGCCCCGTGGCGCTGAAGTGCGCCATCGCGCGACCGAGCGCGCCGCCCAGCGCGGCGCGCTCGGTCGGAAACAACTCCCAGGGAACCTCCATGGTGCTCAGCATGGCTGGCGTGATCGGTCCCATCAGCGCATGCTGCGGCTCATCGGCAACACCCGGCTGCCCGCGCCAGGTGACGATGAGCAGCTGTGGCAGACGGAACGTCCAGGTGAGTGAGGTGAGCGGACTCACCGCATTGCCGAGCCCCGAATTCTGCATCATGGCGATGCCGCGCGGCGCGCCACCGCGGCCGAGCGCGATCCCCGCCATTGCCGCCACCGCGTCCCCCTCATTCGCCATGGAGAGATAGTGGAGCGAGGAGTCCTGGATGACGTAGTTGATGAACGGCGTGAGATAGGAGCAGGGTACGCCGGCGTACCACTCGAAGCCCCGCGCGCGCGCTGCCTCGATGAAATCGCGCGCCTCGATCATGATTCCGGCGGCTCCTCCGTGTCCGCCTCGTCGGGGCTGCCGAAGGGCCGCTGAGCGTGCGCGAAATCGCCCGCGCGGCGGAAGTCCTCGAGGTCGTTGACGCCGCGCCAATGCCCGTGCACGTACTGCACCTCGATCGCTGCGCCCTTGGCGATGAGCGCATTCAGCAGATGCGGAACGTCGAGCGCATCGAAGTCGGGCCGCCCGCGCAGCTCACGCAGCGTTTCCTTGACCTGCACGAGCCCTGCGCGGCTCACCTTCAGGATCCCGATCCAACGTCCATGCCGCGCCCCGAGAGAAGCGGCAGATGCCGCACCCTGCGCGTTGCCCGCGCTGTTGGCCGCATCGGCGGCGCTCGCGACCCGAGTGAGCAGCACCGGCTTGCCGAAGAGGCCGCGATCGTCGCGCCGCGAGCAGTAGGCGAAATCCCGTACCGTGCGGTTGAATGCACCGGTCGGCGAGGAATCGACGACCACGCTCAGATCCGCCTCGCTCTCGACGAGGTCACGGACCACATGGCTGCGGAACAGCAGATCACCGTACGAGATCACCGTGTCCGACTCGAGCGAGTCGATGGCGCACGCGAGCGATGCGAGCTCGCCGCTCTGCTCGTAGCGCTCGTTGACCACCAGGCGGATGCCGGCCGTATCTATTGCATCGGCGCGGTAGCCACCGACGACCGTGACATCGTTGACGCCCTCTTTCTTGAAGGCATCGACCAGCCAGCGCAGCAACGGCTTGCCGGCGATCGGCAGCATGACCTTCGGACGATCGACCGTTACGGCCTCGAGGCCCTTGCCGCGGCTCGCTGCGAGCACGACCGCCGCGCGGGAGGCGCTCGAGGACGCAAGGTACAGGCGCTCCGCCGCCGTATATTCCGCGGCATCCTGCAGCCGGAAGATCTCCTCGACCGGCGCGATGCGATCCTCGACGTTCACCAGGGTCTCACTCTCGAAGATCTCCCGCGCGGTGCTCTGCATGGCGGCGGTAGCGGCGCGCACCACGTGATTCGCCCAGATGATGAGACTGATACCGGCCTTGCGGAATACATCCGTCGGCGTGCTGTAGTAGCGGGTCGGAACGATCACCAGCGGCGCCCGCCCGGCCCACTCACGGGCGAACGTCAGGATCTCATCGGGCTTGGACAGCTTGCTGTGGATCAGGATCGCATCCGCCCCCGCGCGACGGTACGCTTCCGCGCGACGCAGCGCCTCCTCCATCCCCCAGCCGGCGATCAGCGCTTCGACCCGCGCGACGATCGAGAAGTCGGGATCGAGCTGGGTGGCTTTGCCGGCGGCGATCTTGCCGCAGAACTCGCCGATGTCGGCGAGCGGCTGGCGATCGCCGTTGAGGAAGCTGTTGGTCTTCGGAAACTGCTTGTCCTCGATGCAGACGCCGGCGATGCCGCGCTGCTCGAGCTTGCGCACCAGGCGGCGCACGTTGTTGAAATTGCCGTAACCGGTGTCACCATCGAGCAGGATCGGCAGATTGCTGGCATCCGCCATGAACTCGAGCATGTCGACGACCTGCGTCCAGCTCGCCTCGTTGTTGTCGCGCACGCCGAATTGCGCCGAAATCGACAGCCCCGAGGCCCAGATGCCGCGAAACCCGGCCTCGCGCACGATGCGGGCCGAAAGGCCGTTGTGGGCCTCCATGAGGAACTCCAGCCGGTCGCTGAGCAGCATGCGCCTGAGCGCTGCGGTGCGGCTCACGGGCGGCTCGAGTGGGACTTTCGGATCAGCGCTCATGATTGCAACTCCAATTGCGGCAGCACTTCGTGGGTCGCGCGCTCCACGTCAGCGGGGAAATCGATCTCGATCCAGGGTGCGCCCGTCAGGTCGCAGATCTCGAAGCGTTGGCTGCGCTCGAGCAACAGGTCGCGCACGGCCTCCTCGTGCGGCAGATGCGCGCGCGCACTCTCCACATGATCCGCCACGATCGCAGCCAGCCGCCGCGCGGCCCGCTCATCGAAGCGGAAGAAGCCGAGGGACTCGCCGATGAGGTCGTATTGCAGTCCGGGGTCGACCTGCTTGCGCAGCTCTACGGGTACGCCTGCGCGCACACACAGCTTCACCGGCTCCTCGCCCGCCTCGAACTCCCGATCGATCAGCAGCCGGTTGACCGGCTCGCCGCCGGCGGTCAGGGCGGCCATGATGCGCGCGTGATAAAGAACGTCGGCGTCCATCAGCAGCACGTCACCACCCCTCGAGAGCGGCGCCGCGGCGGTGTGTACCGTCAGCATGCTGCCGAGCTCGTAGCGGGGATTGAGCACGATCTCGGGCTGCGACGGCAACCTGAGTCCGGCAAGCTCCGCCTCGATCAGCTGGTGGCGAAAGCCGAGCGCGAGCACGATTTCCGTGACCCCCGCCGCCTCCAGTAGCCGCAGATGCCGCTCGAGGAGGCTCCGCCCGCCGAATTTCAGCAGGCACTTGGGCAGCTGACGGTCCGCAGCCTGCTGCAGGCGTGTTCCGCGGCCCGCCGCCAGGATGATGGCGCGCAATGGAGCCCCTCCGGAGTAAGGCTTCTAAAAATAGTACTAATCGGGATCTTACAAAAAACTGCCGCCGGAGTCCGCGCCGGCGACCGCACATTGAGAGCGGCGCCAGACCCGCTCGCAGTGATGCAGGTAGATGAGGCCAGGCACGCCCAGCAGGATCTCGCGTGCCCGCTTGGCAAACGACAGTGCGAGTGCCGCACCCGGGGCGAGGCCGGCGAAGGGCGCGAGCAGCAGGTAACCGCCCTCTTGAACACCGAGTGCGCCCGGGATCGCGAACGCCGCTCCGCGGATCGCCTGCCCCAGGCTCTCGAGCATCAACGCATCGAGCCAGCCCACCGGCGAGCCGAGGAGCCGCAGCGCGATGTAGACCTCGCCCGCGCCGATCACCCAGCCGGCGAGGCTCAGTGCGAAGCTGGCCGCTGGATGCTGCCCACGCCGATAAGTACTCTCGACCGCCAGATCTATTGCATCGGCGCGGCTCATCAGGCCAGACCACTCTCGCCGGCGCGCGAGTCGGGCGAACGCCCGCACCGCGCCGCCGAAAAGGCCACGGCGCTGCACCAGGTAGAACGAGAGCAGAATCAGCGCCAGCGCCAGAGTCGCCGCCAGCAGCGCGATGAGCACTGCGCGATGCTCGTGCCGGGCGGCCGCCATTCCGGGTCCCGCGCCCAACGCGAGCAACCCCAGCCCGAGCAGCGCGAATGCGAACTGCGCCAGCGCCTGGAGCGTAGTGGAAACGGTGACCGCGGCCGCCGCGCCCTGCGTAGACATCCCCCGGCGGGAGAGATGACGCGTCATCACCACGGGTCCGGCGACCTGGCCGAGCGGCATCAGACTGTTCGCAGACTCCCCCACCCAGCGCGCCAGCAGTGCATCACGCCATCTGCCGCGACCCGCGTGCTCATTGAAAAGTACCTGGATGGCCAACGCATCGACCCAGAGCGGCAGCAGATGAAACAACGCCACGAGGAGCAGACCCCAACCGGCGACGGCAAGCGTTGCGAACACGGGTGTCAGGCCCTGGGAGGCCACGAGCCCGATGAGGAGCAGCAACCCGGCCGAGAACAGCCACGCGGCAGGCTTTCTCACGGCTGTTGCCCGGCACGCGGCCGGCGCCCGAAGACCTGCCGGAAGCCGAAATAGCCGAGCGCGTCCTTCATCTTCGAGATCATTCCCCAGCCCCGGCGCATCCGCGGGTCCGTCACATACTCGAACGTGAGCGAGACGCGCCGCTCGCCCTCGCCCAGCGGGGTGATGCGATGTCGCAGGGCGTCGCCATCGAAAAACACCAGACCTCCCGGCGGGATTCGAATCGAGCCCGGGACCACGGCGGCACCCGTCTCACGCGTGTGCAGCTCATAATCGAGGCGGCACGAGGACTCATCGATGACCCCCAGGAGCAGCGTATAGCGGCGGCCCACATAGTACGAGGTGTCGTAGTGCCAGCCGATGTGGTCACCGAGGCGGGTGTAGTAATAGAGGGCGTACGCATGCGGATCATCGGGCGGCGAAAGCTGCAGGGATTCGCCCGCGACACCCTCGAGCAGATCGATGAGCGGACGCGACCGGTAGAGCTCCGCAATGAACGGCGCGCGCTCATCGATCACGTGGCGAGCGACGCTGCCTCCCTGTTTGTGGCCGGGCAGGTAATTGCGGTTGACCGAGGACTGCAAGGCGGCGGCGGCCGCGACGAGCTGCGCCGTGGCATCCGCAGAAAGGAACTCCGGCAGGAAGATGAACGAGCCCTGCCCCACGAAAGCCCGGCGCAATGACTCGAGCGGCGTCCCGGGGAGCAGGCGTGCAGGGGTGTCCTGCCCGGCCTCAGGCTGGCGCGCCTGTGCGCCGGCCGCATTCGCAGCCGCGCCTGTCAGGCTAATCCCGTCCCCGATGAGGGACTCGCCTCCATCGGCTTCGATCGGCGCGCCACCCGGCGATGGTCGACGATCACCCAAACAGCGAACAAGGGCGCGCCGATGGAGGCCGCAAGCAGAAACGGCGCGATGCCGTTGCAGAGCGTCACCACGGGTATCAGGTAGAGAACGTCCTCCGTCTCGAAGCCGCCGAGCGCGGCCTGCCGGCTGGCGGCCTTTCCGGCCATTTCCTCGATGCGCATACGGAGGAAGAAGATCAGCGCAATCGCCCCGCCCGCCACCGCCCCGAGGAACGTGGCTGGTAACCCGAGCAGGTTTTGCGTGCCCGCACCGATCCCGACCCCCATCGCGACGAACAGCAGGATCGTCACTCCGGCATCGCTCGCAAGGTCGTAGAAGTGCCCGATGCGGCTGGTCTTGCCACTGAGCCGGGCGAGCTCCCCGTCGGCATGGTCGAGAAAGTTGGACAGGACCAGGAGTAAGGCAGCAACGTTCGACCAGCCGTAGGTACCGGGCGTAAAGGCGAAGGCGGCCGCGAGACCGATGGCCAGGCGGACGGTCGTCAGGTGGTTGGGCGTGACCCGCGTATCGACGAAGGGCGCCACGAGCTTTCGCGCCAACCGCGCATCCCAAGGACGCTGCGCAATGAGGCCGGCTGCTACAGTAGTCTCACGCATTCTCTTGTCCGGAAATACCCCCGCGGTAAGCCCGTGCATTCTACCCCGATTCCGCCGCGTCGTCTGTCGGCACCGATCAGCTGGGAATACCGGGCCTGCGCGTGCAGCGCGTCACAGATCGTACGCGATTCCGGCGTAGAACTGACGGCTCAGTGCGGGCTCGAGCATTCCCCGGGAGATGAAGACGCGCGAGTAATACCGCTTGTCGGTGAGATTGGAGATGCCCCCGAGCACGCGCCAGTGTCCGCCAAACCCGTACTCGGCGGAGAAGTCGGCAATCGTGTAGGCGGGAATGCGGGCGGGAGTGAGCGGAGCCGTCGGACTGGCCCCGACCGCCGCGTTGCTGTCCTGAAAGAACTGCGAGCCGACGGCATCGACGATGAGGCTCAGCTTGAGGCCCGGCGCCTCGGTCCATGTGAGCCCGCCCTTGACCACATAGTTGGGCGAATAGGCCGGCGTCTTGCCCGTCTGATTCGCGAGGATGCTGCTGGTGAACGTCGCGCTGAGGTAGCTCGCGTTGAGGAACAGAGTCAGATGCTCGTTGTCCGGCGCCCCCGGCCATAGCTTCAGCAGGTCGTACGAGCCCTCCCCCTCGACGCCACGGCTGCGTGTGTTGCCGGTGTTGACGTCGATGGACTGGGTCGGCGAGATCTGCTGGGACTCGATTCGGTTACGCACGTTGACCTGGAACACGCTGAGGTCGTAGTAGAGCCCGAGCACCGGCCAACCGTGCACACCCGCCTCGTAAGTGAGGTATTTGGTCGGGTCCGGGTTGTTGTTTGGCGCGAACTTGCCGAAGGGACTGGCCGTGTCGAAGTAGCGCACCGGCCTGAAAGCCTGCGATATGTTGACGTAGGTCTCGTTGCCACGGCCGAAGTCGTTGCCGAAGCCGACCCCGAAGAGCGGAATGTTCCTGGCGTAGCTGTTGTTCACCAGGAATGGATGCGGCGCCACGGTCTCGCGGGTGTCGATCTGCTCGTGATTGAAGCGGGCGGAAGTGACGATGTGGAAGCGCCTGAAGCGGTACACGTTCTCGGCGAAGATCGCCCCGTAACGCGTGCGGCGCTCATCATCGTAGACGAGCGGACCCGTGGGATCGTACGGCTCGGCCAGGGAATCAGGGCTGTTGAACTGGTGATACGGGCTCGTGGAATAATAAGCCGTGTAGCCCACCGTGAACGCGGCGCCGCGGCCATAGTGGTGCACGAACCGGCCGTCGAGCCCCGTGTAGTGGAAGCGCTGGGCCTGAACGGTGGTGCCGGTCGCCACCGGCGGCGGCCCGGCGGTATAAGTACCGGCCCGCGTGATCAGATCCTGGTACCCCGCCCAGACCTTCTGCTCGAGGAGATTGTCGCTGTCGAATTGATTGGTGTAGGTGAGGACCGCGGTGTAGCGGCTCGCCCAGTCGCGATCATCGGGCGTCGTCGTCTGGTTGGAGTTGGCCTGGAACTGCGCGTAATTCATCAGGCCCGCCATCCCGCTCTCGAGAGAATAGGCATGCAGCGCGAGACTCACCTTCTGCTGCGAGTCGATGCGATAGTCGAGATCGACATCGCCGGCGTTGAGCGAATAGTCGCCGTTCGCCCGCTGCCCGTTCGACTTGCGGTGTGAGAAGTCAGCGAGGTAGCTCACGGGGCCGGCGGGCCCGGAAATCGAGTTGAAGGTCGAGTAGAGCCCGTCGCTGCCGCCCACCTGCTGGGTCGTGGCCTGAGTGGTCGCCGTGGGGGCCTTGGAGATGAAGTTGATGACGGGCTCGGGCTCCGGTCCGTAGAGCAGGCCCGAGCCGCCGCGGATCATCTGCACTTGCTCGATGCTCTCGGGCACCGGGATGTAGTAAAGGGTCGGAAAGCCGATCCAGTCCATCTCCATCGGAATGCCATCCTGCATGAGCAGAACGAATTCACTTTCCTGCGGATTGCCGAGGCCGCGATAGCTGAGGTTGAGCTGCGTCGGGTTCTGCTGCTCGGCGAGCACGATTCCCGGCATGCGGTCGAACAGCTCACGCTGGTGATTGTCGATGATGGGCGGCTGGTCCGTCAGCTGCACGACGGTCGTCTTCTTGGTGACCGTAATCTCCGGTCCCGGGACTTCCGGCATCGAATGCGCGTAACGCGTCTTGCGGTTGAACAGATACGGCGCCTTGATCACGACCCTGGCGCCCTCGGGGGTGGCACTCTCGGGAATGGCGCCCTCGGGGGTGGCGCTCTCCGCCGATGCCGAATCGCCAGAGAGGTCGTGCGCGCCCGCGAGCGGGGAGGAGAGCGCAAGTGCGCAGGCGAGAGCGGCGGAGGTGCACTTCACAGGGGCCCTTGTCGTCGACCGGGAGGATTCCCGTGCCCAGCCGCCGGTCCCATCACTGCGGGGAGCCGGGTGCCTCGGGCGGGCGGCAATATAGGAGTCGGCCGGAAGCTACTACCAGGGATCGTAAATCGAGCCGACGCGCCAGCCCCTCGGCCGAACGCTTCCCGGAGAGCTCAGCCCTGCGCCCCGTTGCAGAGTCGCGCCCGACTTGAGAACCTACCGCCTGCCGCATGCCGCGGTGCCGGAATGAGCCGGAGATCATCAGTGGGCGAGCGCCTGGAGCTCGGACCGCTCGAGCGCCAGGTGCTCGAGGTGCTGTGGGAGCGCAAGCGCGCCGCGACGGTGCGGAGCGTTCAGCCGTCCTTCCCGCGGCTCGCGTACACCACGCTGATGACGACCCTGGATCGGCTCTACCGCAAAGGCGTGCTGCGGCGCTTCCGGCTCGGCCGGGCCTTCGGTTATGAGCCGCGCTGCTCGCGGGATGAGCTCTTCGGCCAGATGGTATCCGGGCAGGTCGCGGATCTCATGGCTGCCTGCGGTGATAGCACACTGCTGCTGTCGACTCTCGTGCAGGCCGTGGGTCATACCGATGCGGAACTGCTCGATGAGCTCGAGGCCCTGGTACGCGCCGAGCGCGAGCGGCTGAAATGGGAAGAGCCATGACCTTCGATGCGACCCTGCCGCTGGTGATGCTCGCGGCCTATGGCATCTGCAATCTGCTGCTATCGGCAGCGGTCGTCGTGGCCTGGCGCGCCGGCCTGCGTGCTCGCTTGGCTGCCGCGGACGCCGTGCTCGGCGTGCGGCTCTTACCGGCAGCAGGCTCTGCCGCGCTCGTCCTGACGATCATCCTGCCGGCATTCCTGCTGTACGAGCCGCGTCACGCGCACGATCAGCCCGGGCCACTGCTCGTGATCTCAGCTCTATTCTCGCTGCTGCTCATCGCTGACGGCTTGCGCCGTGGCTGGCGCGCCTGGCGGGCAACGCGCGCCCTCCTGCCGACTGCGCTCCCTCAGCCCACCCGCCCTTCGAGCGAGGGCACAGAAGTGACCGTCGTCAACGTCGCCCAGCCGCTGGTCGGGGTGGTGGGAAGCTGGCGGCAACGGATCGTCGCCGCCCAATCCGTGGCCGCCGCCTGCGACCGCGAGGAGTTTCGCCAGGTGCTCGCACACGAGGCGGCACACATGGACGCGCGCGACAACCTGAAGCTCCTCATGCTGCTCGCGATGCCCGATCCGCTCGCCTGGCTCCCCACGGGTAGCGCGTTACGGGAGCACTGGCGTGCCGCGACGGAGCTCGAGGCTGACGAGCGCGCCAGCGGGTCGGATCCGCGCAAGCGTGTCGCCCTCGCATCCGCGCTGATCAAAGTGGCGCGCCTGTCGCTCGCGAGCAGCTGGCCGGGCAATGGCTCCGCCCGGCCCGCAGCCGCAGGGTCAGGCGGGCTGGAGCGGCGCGTACGGCGACTGCTCGCGCCGGCCCCCGCGATGTATCACGCCTTTCCCGGCCGGCGGCTGCTCACCTACGCGCTGCTGGTGCCCCTGCTCGCCATGCCGCTCTACTCCTCCGTTCACCGGCTCATCGAGGTGCTGGTGGCCTTCGGCCGCTGAGCCTCGTGCTCAGCTCGCGCCCTCATGACTCGTGCCGAGGTACTGCGCGAACCAGTGCAGTGCTCGCTGCATGACGTCACGGGTATCTTTCGGCATGTGAAATCCGTGGCCTTCTCCGGCGTAAACGACGAGCTGGGTCGCGACGCCCATGGAACGCAGCGCGTGCCAGTACTCGAATGATTGCGGCGCCGGACACTCACCGTCGTATTCGCCGACCACGATGAGCGAAGGCGTCCTGTCCTTGTCGATGAAGTTGATGGCCGAGCTCTTCGCGTAAGCCTGCGGCGCCTGGTACACGGATGCGCCGAAGAACGGAATCATCCATTCATCGATGGAATTCTCCCCGTAGTAGCTCTCCCAATCCGAGAGGCCTGCACCCACGACCGCAGCCTTGAAGCGATGAGTCTGCGTCGGGGCAAACATGGACATGAATCCGCCGTAGCTCCAGCCGGTGAGGCCGAGGCGGTTGTCATCGATCGGATAGCTCGCCTCCACCCGATCGACGCCGGCCAGGATGTCGCGCAGATCGCCGTAGCCCATGTTGAGACGCACGGCCTGGGTGAAGCGCTCGCCCTCGCCATAGCTGCCGCGCGGGTTCGGCATCAGCACGAAGTAGCCCATCGCCGCGAGCGGCACCGGACCGTAGCCATCACGCGGCCAACCGGGGCGCGTGGCAGAGCTCGGCCCTCCATGCACATAGACGATCATGGGATAGCGCTCGAGCGGGTTGAAGCTGCTCGGGAACAACAGCCAACCCTGCACCTGGAAGCCCTCGTTGCTCCAGCGTACCGCGACGGCCTTTCCCCACATCGGTTTTACGGCATCGTTGATGTGTGTAATGGCATGCGGCGACTCGGTTACGCCCACCGGCTCACCCGCGGCGCCCGTCGCGAGCATGGCCGAGTACACCTCGGGAGGGCTGTCGAAAGTGCTCTCGATGAAGGCGAGGCTGCCGTGACCGGAAGAGAGAGAAACGGCCGATTCGAAGGTGCCATCCTCGATCCCGGCGTCCACCGTGAAGAGCGGGTGCTCGGTCGCCGGGGAATTGCCGTGCAACGCAAACGCGGACACCCGCGTGGCGCCCGCGGCGATGGAAGAGACCAGCAGAGTTTGATTTCCGGTCCAGGTCAGCCAGGAAGGTGAGAGGGTGATTCCGGGCGTGACGTTCACCGCCTGGCCACCCGCGGCCGGAACGAGATAGATGTCACCGCCCGTGGACCCCTGGTCGCTCATCAGGCCGCCGATGAGGGCGATCTGCGAGCCATCCGGTGACCACCTCGGCAGCGCGATCTGCAGGCCGTGAAGCGGCCCTTTCACCGATGACGGGTCGAGCGTGACCTTTGGCTCACCGCCCAAAGTCTGCGTATAGAGCTTGGCCACCCACCAGTTGTCCCGCCCCGGCGGCGGGGCGCCTACGTAGGCCAGCCGGTCCCCTCTTGCAGACCAGTCGTATTCGTAGACGAACACCGAGGCGGGTGTGATCTGGCGTGCCTCGCCACCGCTCGCCGGCACCATTGCGATACCCTGGCGTTCAACTCCGGTCTCGCCGATGACCCCGATCCGCGGCTTCGTGGCGGACACGGCGCTGATGGGGTGGGTATCGCCCTTGACGAAGAGGAAGCTCAACTGCGACCCGTCCGGTTTCCAGGTGAGCTCATGCACGAAACCCTGCAGGTGGGTCATGCGTCGTGCCGCGCCGGCCTGGGCGCCGACTTCGTAGATGTCGAGCTGCTCGTCGGACTTCTTGCCGTGATTGCAGTTCGACAGGAAGGCGAGCGTCCGGCTGTCGGGCGACCAGGCGAGATCGCTGTAGCTGCAGGACTTCGCCGCATCGGTGATCGTCACGGTCCGCACTTGCGTACCGTCTGCGTTGGCGAGCTGAAGGATCTGACCGGGCTTGCCGTCGGTGGCGTCGCGGGCGGGCTTCGCGTCCGTGCCGTGTTTGCTGGCTGCGGCGCTGGACGCGCTCTTCTCCTTGCGCTTCTCCTCAATGGTCCACGCGAGGGTATTGCCGTTCGGGGCGACGGCTACGGCGCCGAAGCGCTGTACGTCCCGCAAACGATGCATGATCTCGGCAATGCGCGCTGCGCTCGCTCCCTGCGCGCCGGCGGGGGCCGCCATGGCAGACCGGGGAATGATGCCGGCGCCCAGGAGGAACAGCGCGGTACCCGCCAAGGCAACACTACGGTGCGATTTCATTGCGCATCTCCGGTGACTCGGACGAGCAAAACGGCGGGAATGTTAACAGTGGCGCTCGTGGCTTGACCAATTAATTGTGTTTATGATTAAATATTATCAAGTCTTACAAATTTAATCGGAGCCTGCCATGACCAGCGCCATACCGTCCCGCCCCGCCTTCATTCCGTCACTTGCCTACAAAGACAATCGCGCCGCGCTCAAGTGGCTGCAGAAGGCCTTCGGCTTCGAGCCGAGCGAGGTCCTGACCGACGCTCAGGGCAATATCGCTCACGCCGAAATGACTCACGGCGATGGGGTGGTGATGATCGGCAACGAATGGGCGGACTGGACCCGCAGCCCCGCTTCGCTCGGGGGCAAGAACACGCAGCGGGTCCACGTGCGCATCGAGCGCGGCATCGACGAGCATTGTGCCCGCGCCCGGCAGGCCGGCGCCAAGATCCTGATGGAGCCCGCCGATCAGTTCTATGGCGAGCGCAGCTACATCGCCGCCGACCTCGAAGGCCACTACTGGACCTTCTCACAACCGGTCCGCGACGTCTCCAAGACCGAGATGGAGAGCGCCACCGGCCTCAAGTTCGAGCCGCTCCGGTGACCCTACCGAGTCTCGATCGGACGCTCGCGGCGCTCGCCGATCCGCACCGCCGGCGGGTCGTCGACCTCCTCCGCGAGCGGCCCCATCGGGCAGGAGAGCTCGCGCGTACCGTGCGCATCTCCTTCCCGGCCATGAGCCGACACCTGAGAACGCTCCGCAAAAGCGGCCTCGTCGAGGAAGATCGTGACGACTTCGATTCCCGCGTCCGCATCTATCGGCTGAGGCCCGAAGCCATGTTGGAGCTGAAGACGTGGCTGGCGGAAACGGATGCCCTATGGTCCCGCCAGCTCACCGCGCTCAAGGCGCACCTGCAGAAGACCCGCAAATGACATCGCGAGTCTTTGTAGCGCTGCGCGTGCCCGCCGATCCGGCACGCACGTTCGAGGCGTTCACCCGCGAGATCGCCTCCTGGTGGCAGCCCGATCGTCTCTTTCGGATCACGCCTCACGGCGACGGTGAGCTGGCCTTCGAGCCCGGCCAGGGCGGGCGCCTCATCACTCGGCTTGCCAACGGCGAGACCTATGAGATCGGGCGCATCTCGGTGTGGGAGCCCGGCAGGCGCCTGGTCTTCGGCTGGCGCCAGGCCAGCTTCTCACCCGAGCAAGCGACGGAGGTCGAGGTGCTCTTCGAGCAGGTGGGCGAGGAGACGCGGGTCTCGATCGAGCATCGGGCCTGGGACACGATTCCGCAGCAGCATGTGGCGCGGCACGGCTTTCCCGAGCACGTCACGCTGCAGCGGGTCGCGGGCTGGTGGCGCGCCTCGCTCGGCGTACTGCGGGAACGTCAGCGATGGAGCGCGCCTTCAGCTTGATGCGAGGTCCTCTGCACCAGCAGGAGAGCGCACAGGGCCGCGCCCCAACATATGGCGCAGCCGATCTCCATCGTCGCGTGAAAGGAGCGCAGCAGACCCTGCGCGTGCGATGCAAATACGAACCCGACCAGCGCGGTCGCCAACAATCCACCCGTCCGGGCAATTGCGGTGTTGAGCCCCGATGCCACACCGGTATAACGCGCACCGACGCCGCTCAACACGGCCGCGGTCAGGGGAGCAACCGCGGCGGACAGTCCGACAGCCACTACGGTGATGGCCGGCAGCAGCCCGCTCCAGTAGCTCCCGGCAGGACCCATGCGAAGCGTCAGCAGCAGACCCAGCCCGACCATGCCGGAGCCGATGGCGATGGGCAGCCGTGCACCGATCCGCTCGGCCAGCGACCCGGCAAAAGGTGAGATCAGAACCATCACGAATGGAAGCGGCAGGAGTGCGGCGCCGGCCTGCGCGGCCGAATAGTGCAGCGCCTCGATGAGCACGTAGGGCACCAGCACGAGCAGCGCGCTCAAAGCGCCGTAAAGCAGTAGCGTGAGGAGATTCAACCCGACGAGGGTCGGGGTCGTGAAGAGGATCATCGGCGCCAGAGCGCGATCCCCTCGTCGCATCTCGATGAGGATGAAGGCGAAGAGCAGCACGATCGCGCCGAGGCCGAGCAGGCCCGCGAGGCGTGTCAGGCCCGATGGGCCGCCTGCAAGCGTGAGCGCCCAGGTGAGCGCGCCGAGTCCTGCCGTAACGAGGACTGCGCCCCATACGTCCAGCGCGGCCGCCTGCCGGTCGCGATCTTTCGGCACGTACCGCAGCGCCATCACGACCGCTGCGCCTGCAATTGGCAGGTTGATGAGAAAGATCGCGCGCCAGCTGCTGAGCTCGATGAGCCAGCCACCGAGCACCGGCCCGAGTGCGCCGGCAATGCCGCTCGCCGCAGCCCAGATTCCGACCGCCCGTCCCTTCTGCTCCCGGGTGAAGGTTTGCCCGAGGATCGCCAGGCTGTTCGGCATGAGCATCGCCCCACCGATGCCCTGGAGGAACCGCGCAGCGAGCAATGGCCCGAGCCGCGGCGCGAGCGCGCACCCGAGGGAGGCCAGCGCGAACAGCGTGGTTCCCCACACCAACAGCCGGCGTCGGCCGAAGCGATCACCGGCGGCGCCGCCGAGCAACAGCACGGCACTGAGCGGCAGCAGATAGGCGTTGACGGTCCATTGCAACTCGTCCGCCCGGGCCGAGAGCGAGCTGCCGATCGCCGGCAGCGCCACGTTCACCACCGAGCCGTCGACGAATGCGAGGCTCGAGGCCAGCACCGAGGTGACGAGCACCAGCCGCGGGTGCAGTGCGGGCGCGGATCGCTCGACACAGCGGGCCGACGCGGCGTCACAGTAGGCTTGGGCCGGAGTGCTCATTGCCCCGATAATGGCAGTACGGAAGTCAACCGGCTGCACCGTGTAACGACTGTCGCACGAGGTCTCCCATGCAAGCTTTGAATACGAATCCCGGGCCGCTCTCCCCGTTCCACGTGGCCTTTCCGGTGCACGACCTGGCGCAGGCGCGGGCGTTCTACGGCGGGACGCTCGGCTGCCCCGAGGGACGAAGCTCGGAGGAGTGGATCGATTTCAATTTCTACGGCCACCAGATCGTCGCGCATCTGGCACCGGGGGAGGCCCGCGAGGCGCAGCGAAATATGGTGGACGAGCACGGGGTGCCGGTGCGGCACTTCGGTATCGTGCTGCCGATGGCCGAATGGGAGAGGCTGGCAGGGCGGCTGCGGGCAATGGGCGTGCGGTTCCTCATCGAGCCCTACGTGCGATTCAAGGGGCAGCCGGGAGAGCAGGCCACCATGTTCTTTCTCGATCCGTCGGGCAATGCACTGGAGATCAAGGCCTTCTCCGACATCACGAGGCTCTTTGCCAGGTGATCTGTGCCACAATCGCAGCTCCGCGGTCATCCGGCGCATCCCGAGGATACCCTCTATGCAAAGCGAGCTTGGCGCAAAGATGTTGAGGGCGTTGCTGCTCCTCGCCCTGACGGCCTGCGGCGCTGTCGGCGTCGTTGCCACCCCTGCCCTCGGGGCCGATGCAGCTCTGCAGCACGCGGTCGACGGCTCATGGCGCTCCGCCGCCAACAAGGCGCGTGACCGCTACCGTCATCCGGTCGAGACGCTCGAGTTCTTCGGCCTGCGACCCGAAATGACGGTCATCGAGCTCGAGCCCGGCGGCGGCTGGTACACCGAGATCCTGGCGCCGGTGCTGCACGATCATGGTCATCTGATCGAGGCGACGCCGCCGCCCACCGAGGGCAAGCCGTTCATGCGCCACATGGCGCAGGGGTTCGCCGACAAACTGAAATCCGATCCGGCCGTGTACGGCAACGTCACCACGGTTCCCTTCGCGCCGCCGAGTGAGCTGAAGCTCGGAGCCCCCGCCTCGGCCGACATGGTCCTCACCTTCCGCAACACCCACGATTGGCTCAACCACAGCCCGGCGACCCTCGCGGCGGTATTCAAGGCCGCCTACGAAGTGCTCAAGCCGGGCGGCGTGTTGGGTGTCACCGAGCACCGCGCGCGGCCATATGCCAACGCGCTCGAGAGCTCGCGGGCGCTGCACCGCATCACCGAGGACTACATGATAGAAGCCGGACTGAAGGCCGGCTTTCGGCTGGACGGAGTGTCGGACGTCAACGCCAACCCGAAGGATCCGGAGACGGTTAACGTACACCTCCTGCCGCCCGACCTCTCCGGGCCTGCCGGGGAGCGCGCGCGGATGCAGGCGATCGGCGAATCGGACCGCATGACGCTCAGGTTCGTCAAACCGGGGGCCTGAGCCCTACTGCCAAGCTCGGGTCCGCCGTTGGGGGAACTCGGGGGTGGGCGTACCCGTTAGAAGCGGAGTCTTCCCTTTGAGGAGCCCTCATGCGCAAGTATCTCGTGGCAGTAGCAGCCCTGGCGCTGACCAGCGCAGCTGCCTGGGCTGATAATGGCAGCAATCATCCGGTGAAGGATTCCTACATCACCAGCAAGGTGAAAGCCGAGCTGGCCGCCGATCATGACACCAAGGCGCGTGACATCCACGTCACAACCGTGAACGGCGTCGTGACGCTGAGCGGTGTTGCCTCATCGTCGGCGGAAAAGGACCGGGCCGAGCACGACGCCATGCAAATCAAGGGCGTCAAGTCGGTCAACAACGAGATCAAAGTACCGGACTAGGACCGCACCAGCCCGTAAGCACGTCCACTGCCCGACTGCGCGGCTCAACTACCCGCAGTCGGGCATTTGCGCGCCTCGTTCTTCACCTGCCGCCTCGGCTCCAGCTTCCAATCGGCTGGAATGTCGAACTGATCCGCGGGGATGCCCGAGGAATCTATCGAGGTGGTCTCGGTAGTCAGGGATACCATCCGGACGAGGGCTCCGGGAGTGGCCGCAGCGGCCGCTGCTGAGCTGCCCGCAGGGCTGCCCGAGGACGCCGACTGTGGCGTCACCGAGCTCGCCGCCGCGTTGGCGGCCGGATCGGCTGCCTCGTTTGCCGCGCCGGCTGCCGCCGCGCCGCCCGCTGAATCGGTGTGAATGGCCGCTGCGCCCCGGTGGAAGAGCCCGGCGAAGCCGCCGGCGAGCGCGTGGGAGGCGATCGACTGCATGCTCAGCCCGCCGCCGCCGTTGCTCGCCTGCTGCTGCGCAGCTTCCTTCGCCTTGCCGCAGTGCGGCCCGCCGAAGGCCATGTAGAAAGTCGTGCGCAGCGGATAGCCCTGGAGATCACCTGCCCGGCCCTGCAGCTTCTTCAAGGCGTCCGCATACGGCGCCATGAGCTGCTGAAGCGTGTGCTGCAGCTGGGGATTGTTGGGATCGAGCCCCTGCGCCTGGAGGTACTTCTTCACGAAGGCAGCGCGCTCGTCCGCGCCGGCGATCTCATCCCGGGTGAGCCAGGTCTCGAAGCCATAGTCGAACTCGCACACGTCTCCGGTCTGGGCGTCCGTGCAGGTCTGCGACATCACCACGCTCGTCTTGCGCGCATCATGGCCCAGGATCGTGGCGTGCTCGTCGGTGGCAGTGACATTCATCACCGGTTGAGACATCTGACAGTGCGAGGTGTCGGGGCTTCGCTGCGAGACGGCTTGGGACTGCGGCATCGGGCACTTCTTCATCTCCTCCATTGCGGCCTCGAGCTCCTGTTGCGCGCGCGCACGCTCCTCGGGTGTCGGGAACGGCCGTTCCGTGTAGCTCTTCTTCGAGGGCTGCAGCTCCCACTCCACCTTCCTGTCCAGGCGGACGATCTTGCCGCCCTCGACGTTGTGGCAGAAGAGCGCGAGAAAGCCATGGCACTTGACGTCGGTGTCAGTGCGCTGCTTGTCCGCGGTCGTGCGCTCCACCGAGCTGATATCGATATTCATCCCCGCGAGACTCATCGAGGTTTTCTGTCCGACCGTGACATCGGCGCGGGCCGCTGGCGGCAGGACCGTGAGAGCCGCCGCGGCGGACAGCAGCAGCGCGAGAGCGCCCCGGGTGAGGCCTTGGGTGATCATGTCGGCGGTCTCCCCTTGTAAGAGTTGGAGTTGGACATCGCCTCCTGCAGCGGCGGCCATTG